>CEWO01180179.1_pt1 | contig 19123 bp, 18 predicted proteins | sample 361561 | NCBI WGS metagenome assembly CEWO01 (sample SAMEA2623627, study PRJEB7988) | marine metagenome | isolation source: saline water (ENVO:00002010), including
GGAACTGGAACTGGAACAGGCACTGGAACTGGAACAGGCACTGGAACAGGCACTGGAACAGGAACAAGTACATAATTTAAGATAATTAATGAGCCTTGGTAAAAAAGATATTTCTTTGAATATCTCTACCAAGGCTCATATTTCGTTAGTTACAAGTAACAAAATCCTTAACTCATTTCTTGAGTTAGTTATAGAAAATAGCAAAAATTCTACTTTAAAAATCTCTAATTTCGGAACTTTTTACTATAAGAAATCTCCTCCAAGAACCGGAAGAAATCCTATGACAAAAGAAGAATTCTTAATTTCAGAAAGATCTAAGCTTACGTATAAAAGTTCTAGTAAAGTTAAAAATATTTTAAATTAAATTGGTCGGGATGGCCGGATTTGAACCGACGACCACTACACCCCCAGTGTAGTGCGCTACCAGACTGCGCTACATCCCGAAAATAATATATAATATTAACCTGCATCGATAACATTTTATTAAAAATTAACATTAACATTGAAATTACAAAATAAATTTACTATTTTCATTTTTTTTATTTTTAGCTCTACCGCTTTTACTGACTATGAAGTTGGCACCAGCTCAGGTATAAGTGATGGTTATAAAAAGGGAAGGATTATATATTGGGATGACATCCCATATGCACAACCTCCTATTAAAGAGCTAAGATGGAAAGCACCCAGAGAGATAAATAAGCCTGAGAATCGAATTATTCCTAAAGAAGATAACTATTGTGTTCAAAGGCCCTCAACTCTTGGAGGTCCTGGAGGTGAGGGTGTTTATGTAGGCACAGAAGATTGTTTATATTTAGATATAGTTGCCCCAGCTAAGAAAAAATTAGAGCAATTACCAGTTATGTTTTGGATTCATGGTGGAGGTAATACATCTGGCTTAAAAGAATTATATGATTTTAGCAAGATGGTAAAAAAACATGATGTAATTATCGTAAGGATAAATTACAGATTAGGTCCATTTGGGTGGTTCACACATCCATCAATTCAAGAATTTCAATCAGGATTAGATAAGTCATCTAATTTTGGGACGCTAGACATCATAGCTGCTTTAGAATGGGTTCAAAAAAACATATCTTCATTTGGAGGTAATCCAGACAACGTTACTATATTTGGTGAGTCTGCAGGAGGGCATAATGTTTATTCCTTATTGGTCTCTCAAGAAGCTAGTGGACTATTTCATAAAGCTATAGCTATGTCTGGGTATACAACTTCTATAAAGCCAGAAGATGCATATAAACAAAATAGCCTGTCTTCTACTTCGACTTATTCTAGTTCGAATGTTGTTGATAGAATTTTAGACGATCAAGTGAAGACAATTCCTAATAAGATTTACTCAAAAGAAGACATTAGAGGAATATTATTAAATCTATCCACAATAGATTTTTTTAAATATTATTCTGACAGAGAAACATATGAAGAACTTCCTTTGTTGACAGCTGATGGCATAGTTATTCCAAGGATTGGCTTAAGAAAAGCATTATATGATTCACGATATATTAATAAAGTACCAACAATGGCTGGCTCTAATCGTGACGAAGTAAAGCTATGGCTGGCCTCTGCAGAATATTTTGTAGATCTAGATTATTCTCCAGCAGGTTCTTTATTGGGCATTCCTAAAGTAGTATTAAAGAATCCAGATTCTTTTGAAGCTTTTAATTACTACAGAAGTTCTGCATGGAAAATAAGAGGGGTAGATATTCCACTAAAAGGCCTGCATCAAAATAATAATAAAAATTTATATTCGTACAGATATGACTGGGATGATCATAGAAAATATTTGATTGCTGATTTTAAAAAACTGATTGGTGCTGCTCATGCAACTGAAATTCCTTTATTAGCAGGAAATGCCAAGCTTGTAGGAGGCTATCCCTTATCTGACTTAATATACCCTTCAGGTATATCTAAGTTCTATTTATCTAGAAATATGATGATATTTTGGACTAATTTTGCTAAGACCGGTGATCCAGGAGAATCTACAAACTCAATAGCATGGGAACCAATCATCACTAAAGGAAATGCTGATCCTTCATATATGATTTTGGATAATAGAAAAAATCTAAAATTAGAATCTGGTTTAAATACTTTTAAATCATTATCTAATGAACTTTATTACGATGAAAGAGTAAATGATTTAGAGAAGTGTGTAATCTTGTTACAAATGTTTACTTTTGTAGGAGATGATTTATACGATGAGAATATTAAACACTATCCTGGAAGGTGCAAGAGATCAGAGGCCGAGCAATTTCTTAAAGATAACGCAAGTTTTATTGAGTACTAAATATTAGTTGGCTTAACTAAACTTTTAAGCTTTAAAACTTCTACATCCTTAATCATTATCAAGTCAGCCATTCTTCTAATCAATCTTTCTTCATCCACATCTAACTTTTTATCTGCATATGCAATTTTCCACATAAATTTAAGTAAATTTAGCTTTTCTTCTTTTGAATAATTTTTATTTATGTCTTCAACAAATTCGTGAAATGAAACACTATCTTCACTATAAATTTTTATTATCTTAAATATTTCTTCTTTATCCTTTCCAACTTTATTGGCAATGCTTTCAATTTCATCCATTAAGATTGACAGCTCATCATGAGTTATTTCACCATCAGATCTTGCGAGTTCATATGCTAAAACAGAAGCAGTAAGTTCGATTTCAAAACTTGATTGTTCTTTCTCAGGTTCTTTGATATTTTTTCTAAAAAAACTAAACATTTTCATTAACATTCTCCTTTTCATTGCCGACATAATAACCAGCAAATATATAATATAGAGCACTATAAGTAGCAAACAATATTAAAGACATCAATGGCGAATAATTTTTTTCTATATATATTCCAAATAAACCAGTTATCAACGTAACTAATAGGATAATCAGCAGAGTACCTTCTGGTGAAAAGCGTTTCATAAGTTTATGATGAATGTGGTCTCTCCCTGGAGATGTCCAGCTGATGCCTTTTTTAATCCTGGAAAAAATTAGTCCTATACAATCTAAAAAAGGTATTGCTACAAACCAAATCATGGTGATTGGTTCTACATAATATAATTCATTTTGTGAGGCATATATAGCTGACCATGCAACCCAAAAACCAATTAAGTTTGAACCGCTATCGCCTAGAAAAACACCTCGTTTTTTCCCAAAAAATCTTAAATTAAATAAAAGAAATCCTATCATTGATCCTATTATTAATACCAACATTGAGTCATAAATTAACTCCGAATAAAATCCAATCAGAAGAAGGGCTAGCATTGCACAACCTGAACAGAGTCCATTAATACCATCGATCATATTAAAAGCATTCATAATCCCAACTACGCAAAATACAGTGAAAGGGATGCTAAAAAAACCAAGATTTAGTTCACCAAATCCAAATAAGTTACCCAATGATTCTATACTCACTCCTGTAGTGAAGATGATATAAAGACTTAATACTGCTTGAATGATAAGTCTTTGATATGGTCTTAAACCCCTTAGATCATCAATTAAAAATAAGCCAAGTAATGGAATTGAGGCAAGCATTAGCTGTGATGTAAAATCAGGAACGTATCCGTTTAGATTATTTAAATCTATATATAATTTTCCTGACACTAATAAGGCAACTAAAATGCCTAATCCGCCTGTTTGTGGGGTCGGTCTTTTATGAAATTTTCTACTTCTATTAGGTAAAGCAATTAGTAGGCTATATTTTTTAGCGTAGTTGCGTAAAATAGAATTAATAGTTATAGATGCAATTATGCTTATAATTATGTAATCTAAGATTATTGTTAATTCCATTTTAATATTTTATAACTAATATGCTCAAATTATATACAGACTTCAACGTAATTAAATATATGTTAATTATATATTTTTTATATTCTTTCCCATTTTATATCAGCGCTGATCCAAATATTAATAAATTATATGTTCCTGAAGGTTTTGAAATAAGCATTTATGCAGACAATCTTGATTCACCAAGACAGCTTACCGAAACCGCTGATGGATTTATTATTGTAGGGTCTAAAAATGGCGATAAAATTTTTGCACTTAACGATGCAAATAATGATGGAGTAGCCGAACAAAAGATTTTATTAGCCAATGGATTACAAAATCCGACAGGGGTCAGCTTTTATAAAGGCGATTTATATTTTTCAGAAATAGATAAGGTTTGGATAATTGAAGATATTGATTCATGGTTATCTTCTGATCAAGAAAATCTCCCAGAAAGAAGTATTTTTATGGACGATCTTCCATCTGAAACATGGCATGGTTTCAAATACCTTGATTTTGGACCTGATGGCAATTTATATATTCCAGTAGGAGTGCCATGTAATATCTGTCTTGAACCACAGACTAAAGATAAAAGATTTGCTGCAATTCATAAATATCAGGATGGTAAATTAATTACAGTTGCAGATGGTGTTAGAAATAGTGTTGGTTTTGATTGGCATCCGGTGACTAAGAAGTTATATTTTTCAGATAATGGCAGAGATTGGCTGGGAGATGACTCTCCATCATGTGAACTAAATGTTGTTGACAAGGAGGGTAGTTTCTATGGGTACCCCTATAAGCATGCTAAGAATGTAATTGATCCTGAATTTGGAAAACTAATTCCAAATTTAGATAAACAACTTATTGATCCAATTGCTGAGTTAGGGCCTCATGTGGCTCCACTTGGAATAGCGTTTTATGATAATTTGAAATTTCCAGAAAAGTATAGGAATAGTTTATTTATTGCCTTACATGGTTCGTGGAATAGGTCTAAGAAATCAGGTTATAAAGTTATTTTTGTAAAATTAGATGAAGATGGCAACTATATTTCTATGGAGGACTTCATTTCTGGTTGGTTAAATGATCAAAGTGCTTGGGGAAGACCGGTATCACCTTTCATAATGAGTGATGGCTCTATGCTTGTATCTGATGATAAGTACAATGTAATTTATAAAGTTCAATATAAAGGCTAAATGAATTTAGATAATCTAAATCGTGAAATAGAAATTGCTATTAAAGCAGCAAAATCTTCTGGTGATTTACTGATAGATAGCAAAAGTCAACTCAATAAGGAAATATCAAGCAATCCCAAAGACACAAAGCTTAAAGCAGATGTAGCATCTGAGAATTCAATTAAAGAAATAATACTCAACAGTTCAGATTATCCAATCTTAGCTGAAGAAAGTGGAAAATCTAAAGATGATCTTGGAAAGATATTTTGGGTTATAGACCCCTTAGATGGAACAGGGAACTACAATAGAGGAATTCCTATATGTTGTGTTTCAATTGGCCTTGTAAGTAAGATGGAACCAATAGCAGGAGTAATATATGATTTTAATAACAATGATTTATATGTAGGAAATAGCATTAATAAAACAGCTACCCTTAACAATAAAGCAATTAATGTTTCTGAAGTTAGCAAAAAAGAAGACGGGATTTTAATCACAGGACTGCCACACAATACAGATTATTCGGATGATGCGTTAAAAAAGATGGTTGAAGACATGCAATCATGGAAGAAAGTCAGAATGATAGGCTCTGCAGCAATGGCATCTTGTTATGTGGCATGCGCTAAGGGAGAACTATATAAAGAAAATGGAGTCTATTTATGGGATATAATAGCTGGAGCTGCGTTAGTTAATTCAGCTGGCGGCAAAGCAGAAATCTCTAATATGCAAAAAAATTATCAAGTTGATGTAAATTTCTCAAACTCACATATTAAATAAATAATGAAAAGCCTAGTTTGGTTTAGAAATGATCTCCGTATCGATGACAATCCTGCTTTAAAGCAAGCTTGTTGCAGTTCTGACGAAGTCTATGGATTATATATTTATTCACCTGTTCAATTGAAACTTCATAATGAAGCTAATTGTAAGATTCAATTTATGATTGAAAACCTAAAAAGTTTAGAAGAGTCTTTAAATAAATTAAATATTCCATTAATAATAATTGCTTCTAATGGATATAAAGATGAGCCAAATGAGATTCTTAATCTTGTTAATAAATGGTCAATTTCAAATGTATATTGGAACAATCAATTTGGAATCGATGAAGAAACAAGAGACGGGGAAGTTAAAGAAATATTAGAAAAGAATAATATTAATTATGCATTATTTGATGATCAAGTTGTTTATTCGCCAGGAACATTCAAGACAGGCGAGGGAAATCCATATTCGGTTTTCACACCTTTCAAAAGAAGATGGGTGGATAATTTTAATATTGATCTTCTTGATATTGAATTTAAATACTTACCAAAATCTAAAACAAGTCTATCTTCAAATATAAATGATTTTGATTTCTCTTTTAGTAAGAGTCATTCAGTTGACATGACGCTGTGGAAGATAGGGGAAAAAGAAGCACAGTCAATCCTTATTAATTACTTGGATAATAAAGTCTTAAATTATTCCAGAGACAGAAATGATCCGATAATCGATGGCACAAGTAGATTATCGCCTTATTTAGCTCTTGGGATTATTTCTCCAAGGAGATGCATTTTAGAAGCCTTGAAAAGAAATAACTTTGAATTAGATTCTGGTGAAAAAGGTCTAACAAAATGGATTGATGAAATAGTTTGGAGAGAATTTTATAAAAATATAATGTTTTCTTTTTCTAGGGTTAGTAAAGGGCAGCCTTTTCAAAAATATACGAATAAAATTAAATGGCGATTTAATAAGGATGAATTTAATGCATGGAAGAATGGCACTACTGGATTCCCATTAATTGATGCTGCTATGAGACAGTTAAAACACGAAGGGTGGATGCATAACAGATTAAGAATGGTCGTAGCAATGTTTTTTACTAAAAATATGCTTCATGATTGGAGGTTAGGAGAGGAATTTTTTATGCAAAATCTTTTAGATGGTGATTTTTCATCAAATAATGGTGGATGGCAGTGGAGCAGCTCAACTGGAACAGATGCAGCTCCATATTTCAGAATTTTTAATCCTTTGACTCAGTCAAAGAACTTTGATGCCGAAGGCTTATTTATTAAAAAATATGTCAATGAATTAAAAGACATAGATAAAAAAGAGATACATTGTCCTTCAGATGAGATTAGGCATAGTTACAATTATCCGATTGAAATATTAGACCTTAAGGAGTCCAGACTGAGAGCAATAGATGCTTTCAATGCTGCTAAAAATTAATAAATATTTTTCTAGTTTAGCTATTATGCGTTATGTATACTAAGTACTTATTTTGGGGCTATACGGAGAAATTATGTCGACATATCCAAGTGATTTAGAAATAGCAAATGCTGCTCATAAAAAGCCTATTGATGAAATAGCTAAATCAATCGAAATACAAAAAAAGGATTTGATTAGGTTTGGAGATGATAAGGCTAAACTCTCATATGATTTAGTTAAATCATTGTCTAAGAAAGAAGATGGAAAGTTAATCCTTGTAACTGCAATTTCGCCTACACCCGCTGGTGAGGGAAAAACTACAACTAGCGTAGGCCTAGTTGATGGTTTATGTCACATTGGTAAGAAAGCTATGATTTGCCTCAGAGAACCAAGTTTAGGGCCATGCTTCGGCATGAAAGGAGGTGCTGCTGGTGGAGGCTATGCTCAAGTAATACCAATGACAGATATAAACCTTCATTTTACTGGTGATTTTCATGCTATTGGAGCTGCTCACAATTTATTATCAGCACTTATCGACAACCATATTCATTGGGACAATGAATTAAATATAGATCCAAGAAGGATAACTTGGAAACGAGTTGTTGATATGAATGATAGATCATTAAGAGATATAACTTGTGGCCTTGGTGGAACTGGAAACGGAATACCGCGTCAGAGTGGATATGACATTACTGTAGCATCTGAAATAATGGCTGTATTCTGTTTAGCTTCTGATATAGATGATTTACAAAAGAGAATTGGAAATATTGTTATTGGTTATACCAAGACTAACGAACCTGTTAGAGCAAAACAACTTAATGCTGATGGTGCTATAACTGCATTACTGAAAGATGCATTTCAACCAAATTTAGTTCAAACATTAGAAAACAATCCTGCATTTATGCACGGTGGCCCATTTGCAAATATTGCACATGGCTGTAATTCTGTAGTATCAACCAAAACTGCGTTAAAACTTGCTGACTATGTAGTTACTGAAGCTGGTTTTGGAGCAGACTTAGGAGCAGAGAAGTTTTTCGATATCAAGTGCAGAAAATCTGGTCTTAAGCCAGATGCTGTAGTCCTTGTAGCTACTACTAAAGCCTTGAAAATGCATGGCGGAGTAAAAAAAGATCAGCTTAGTTCTGAAAATATTGATGCTGTTTTGAAGGGTTGTGAAAATCTTGGCAAGCACATAGAAAATATTGGTAAATTTGGAGTTCCAGTAGTAGTTGCTATCAATGATTATGTGACTGACACTAAAAATGAGCATGAACAAATAATTAATTTCTGTAAGAACTTGGGCATACAATGCAAAATCTCGTCACATTGGGAAAAAGGTGGTGAGGGTGCAGCAGATTTAGCTGAAGAAGTTGCAAAGATTGCAGATTCAAATACTGCTGAATTCAAAACATTGTATGACAATGAAATGACTTTATGGAATAAGACTGAACATATTGCTAAAAATATTTATGGAGCAGCTGAAATTATTGCAGATAAAAAAGTTCGGAATCAGTTCAAGAAGCTTGAAGATGATGGTTTTGGAGATTATCCAATTTGTATGGCAAAAACACAATACAGCTTTTCTACAGATCCATTGTTAATGGGTGCACCAGCTGGGCATGAAGTGCCTATTCGAGAAGTTAGGCTTTCTGCTGGAGCTGAATTCATTGTTGTGGTCTGTGGAGAAATTATGACTATGCCTGGATTACCAAGAATACCTGCTGCTGAGGCAATTGGATTAGATGAAGATAAAGAAATTAAAGGATTATTCTGATCTAATCTCCCTAGTCCTATCAAATGTATTTAGTTATAATTTATCGTCTAAAATACTGTGGAGACAAAGATGAACAATGCTTTAAATTTTTATATTAATGGCGAGTGGGTCAAGTCTGATTCAAGTGAATTAATTGATGTGATAAATCCAGCTAACGAAGAGATCATTGGCCAGGTTACCGCAGGTACAAAAGATGACATTGATGCTGCTGTTAATGCTGCAAGTGATGCATTTACTTCATTTTCAAAATCTACTCGTGAAGATAGGATTGAGCTCTTAAAAAAAATAATACAAGAATATGAAAACAGATATAAAGATTTTGTTGAGGTTATTACAAAAGAAATGGGTGCACCAAGCTGGTTGTCTGAAAGAGCACAAGCAAATACTGGACTTATAAATTTTAAAGAAACTCTAGAAGCGCTTGAAGGATATGACTTTGAAAAAGAAGAAGACGGATATACTTTAAGAAGAGAGCCTATTGGGGTAATCGGAATGATCACTCCATGGAATTGGCCTATGAATCAAATTACTACAAAAGTTTCAGCAGCAATTGCTACTGGTTGCACAATGGTTTTAAAACCAAGTGAAATATCACCATATTGTTCTATGTTACTTGCTGAGGTTATGCATGATGCTGGAGTTCCTAAAGGAGTTTTTAATTTAGTCAACGGTTATGGGCCTATAGTAGGTGCTGCATTATCAGAAAATGAAAAGGTAGACATGATGTCATTTACCGGATCTACAAGAGCTGGAATTGCAGTTGCACAAGCATCAGCAGTAACTGTAAAAAGAGTTCAACAAGAACTGGGTGGAAAGTCAGCAAATATTATTTTAGATGATGTTGCCGATCTTGAAAAATCAGTCAAAGGTGGTGCTGGACATTGCTTTTTGAACTCTGGTCAATCATGTAATGCTCCAACAAGGATGCTAGTTTCATCAAAAAATTATGATAAAGCTGTTGAAGTTGCTGTAGCTACTGCAAATAGTACAACTGTTGGTGATCCTAATGGAGAGTTTAGATTGGGACCAATTTCAAATAAGGCTCAATATGAAAAAGTTATCAAAATGATCGAAATTGGTATTGAGGAAGGGGCTAGATTAGTCGCTGGTGGTGTTGATAAGCCGGAAGGTTATGAAAAAGGATATTATATTAAGCCTACGGTTTTTGCAGATGTAACTAATGATATGACGATTGCAAGAGAGGAAATTTTTGGACCTGTATTATGTGTTATGAAATACGAGACTGAAAAAGAGGCAATTGAGATTGCAAACGATACAGAATATGGTCTTGCTGGGTATGTTCAAGGAGAACTATCTCATGCCATAGAGGTAGGAAATCAAATCAGAGCAGGACAAATAACTATTAACGGTGGAGCTAGAGGAAATGCAGCACCATTTGGTGGTTATAAAGCTTCAGGTAATGGAAGAGAGCATGGTAAACATGGCTTAGAAGAATGTCTTGAGACAAAAGCGATAATTACTCCAGCTAGCTAATCTAAAAGATCTGGCTGCATTTTTATAATTTTATCAAATGCAGGTTGATAGCTTGCCCATGCGGCAATATCATTTGCAATAAATTCCCTTGTCTTGATAGCAGTATCGTGAGGAATAACTTTTGGTTCTCCAGCTGCCTCAGCCATTAATTGGGCCTGACAACATCTTTCCATTGACATATAAAACCAGAGCGCAATATCTACAGATGGACCTGTTGTTAAAATTCCATGATTCTGAAGTATCCCAACTTTTTTATCTCCAATAGCTTTTGCAATTTCATCTCCTTCGTTAACTTCTTCCACCACCCCAGAGAAATCTTCATAAATACCTTGGTTTTCATAAAAAGCACATGCATCTTGTGAAATTGGATCTAAAAGCTTCCCTAAAGTAGAAAATGTTCTTCCATAAATTGAATGAGAATGAGCTGCAGCATTAACATCTGGCCTTGCTTTATGAAGCCTGGAATGAATTGCGAAAGCTGCAACGTTAACATCTTTATCACCTTGAACTACTTTGCCATCATGGTTAACTAATAATAAATCTGATACAGATATTTGAGAAAAGTGGACGCCCAAGGGATTTACCCAGAAATGGTCTTTAAATTCAGGATCTCTGTAGGTTATATGACCAGCAACGCCTTCATTAAAGCCAAAATAGTCAAAAAGCCTAAATCCAGCTGCTAGTTTTTCTAATTGGTTTCTTCGCTCTTCTGCAGGAGTAGCAAATTCTTGAAATACTAGCCCTTTTTCCTTAATAGGCAATTTACCATTTGTAATATCAATCTTAATGGGTGCAACATTTGACATAGTTTTTATACTCCTAAGCTCTATAATGTTAAAATAGCTTATCAAAATACGACGTAAATATGAAATATAGGATTGAGAAAGATAGCATAGGTGAGGTTAAAGTTCCTGCAAAGGCACTTTGGGGAGCTCAAACCCAACGAGCAATAAATAATTTCCCTATAAGTGGAATTAAGATGGACTTTCCTTTTACAAAATCTTTTGTATCTTCTTTAGGTTTAATAAAAGATGCTGCAGCTAAAGCAAACCTTCGTCTTAAGCTCATCTCATCTAAAAAAGCTAAAGCAATTTCAAGAGCTTCCAAAGAAGTCTGGCAAGAAAAGCATCACCATGAATTTCCAATTGATGTTTTTCAGACAGGATCTGGAACAAGCTCAAATATGAATGCCAATGAAGTTATAGCAAATTTAGCAACCAAATATGCAAAAGTTGAAATCAGCCCAAATGATGATGTAAACATGAGTCAAAGTAGTAATGATGTTATACCTACTGCTATCAAGATTAGCGCTCATATGGATTTAATAAATAAATTATTTCCATCACTAGATGGATTAATTAAATCTATTGATGATAAGGCTGAGTCTATAAAAGGAACAATCAAAACAGGCAGAACTCATTTAATGGATGCCATGCCTGTCGACTTTTCAGAGGAATTAAAAGCATGGTCTAGCCAATTAAAATCCTCTAAACAAATGTTAAATATTTTGGAAAAAAAGTTTCTTGAGTTACCCCAAGGCGGCACAGCAGTAGGTAGCGGCATCAATGCTCATAAGCAATTTGCAAAATATTTTGCTCAGGAAATCACCAAGCTTTCAGGTAATAAATGTAAGTGTATTCCAGCTAAGAATTTTTATCATGAGTTAAGTGCTCAGGATTGTTCTGTTCAGTTATCTGGTGAATTAAAAAATTTAGCTGTTATGTTAATGAAAATTTCAAATGATTTACGATGGATGAATAGTGGTCCTTTAGCAGGAATCTCAGAGATTGAGCTTAAGGCATTACAGCCAGGCAGCAGCATAATGCCTGGTAAAGTAAATCCTGTCATTCCTGAGGCTGTTGCAATGGCTTCTGCTGATGTTATTGGTAATGATGTGTCAATAACTGTGGCAGCTCAATCTGGCAGTTTTCAGTTAAATGTAATGTTACCTGTTATTGCATACAACCTTTTAAAGAGCATTAATCTTTTAAGCGGCGCGATGAATGCTTTGTCTAAAAAGGCTATTAAAACCTTCAAAGTGAATCATAAAAATTTAGAAATTTCGTTATCTAAGAATCCAATATTAGTAACAGCACTTAATCCAATAATTGGTTATGAAAAGGCTGCTTCTATTGCAAAAAAAGCTTACAAGGAAAATAGACCGATAATTGATGTTGCTTCAGAAGAGACTGATATATCAAAAGCTAAGCTTAAGAAATTACTTGATCCTGCAAAGCTTGCTAAAGGCGGTATTTAAAGTTGAACAATGACTTATCTCATATTTCTTGTGAAGCCTGCGATATAGATGCACCTGTTCTTAGTGATGATGAGATAAGCAGTTTGAAATCCCAAGTGCCATCTTGGGGGATTATCAATGATGAAGGTATTAAAAGACTGATATGCTCTTTTGCATTTATGAATTATGAAGAGTCTATTGCATTTACAAATAAAGTAGCAAAACTTGCTGAAGAAGAAGATCATCATCCTGAAATTATTTTAGAATGGGGTAAAGTCACTGTCTCATGGTGGTCCCACAAAATAAAGGGGCTGCATAAAAATGATTTTATTTGTGCTTCAAAGACAGACAACCTTTACAAAGCAAATTGAAAAAAATTACCTTAATATATTCTGGTGGTTCAGATTCTTTTACTCTTTTGAATTACGCTATTTCAAAAAAAATTAATGTTGATTGTTTAACCTTTAGTTATGGCCAAAAACATAAAAAAGAAATTGATTTTGCATCACAAGTTTGTAAAGAAGCTAATTTAAAACATAACATTATAGATATTGGAAATTCTGAAACTATTTTTGGAGATTCTTCGCTCACTTCAGAAGAAAATCAAATTCCACATGGTAGCTACAAAGAAGAAACTATGAAATCTACTATAGTTCCAAATAGAAATATGATATTTCTCTCCTATGCTATAGCATATTCAATTGCAAATGACATAAGCGAAGTATGGTATGGAGCCCATGCTGGCGATCATTTTATTTATCCTGACTGTAGGCCTGAATTTTTAGAAACTATGAATATTGCGGCAGGCCTTTGTGATCCGTCAAAGATTTCTATAGAAGCACCCTTTATCAATTTAACAAAAGGCGAAATAATTAAACTAGGCATAGATTTAGATTTGGATTACTCCAAAGCATGGACATGTTATGAAGGAAAAGATAACCCATGTAGAAAATGTGGATCATGCGTTGAAAGATCAGAAGCTTTTTCAGACAATAACTATAAAGACCCCTTAAATTAGATATGTACTCAATTAAAGAAATTTATAAAACTATCCAAGGTGAGGGTGCTCATAGCGGTAGGTCAGCAGTTTTTGTAAGATTTAGTGGCTGTAATTTATGGTCAGGCAAAGAGAAACATAGAAAAAGTGCGATCTGTAACTTTTGTGATACGGATTTTGTTGGAACAGATGGAATAAATGGCGGTAAATATTCCAAAGAAGCACTCTTGAAGAAAATAAATGAATTATGGAATTCAGATACAGAAGGTTTTATTGTTTTCACAGGCGGCGAACCAATGCTTCAATTAGATAAAGAGTTAATAAAATTTTGTAAGGATAAAGGTTTTATAACTGCAATCGAGACAAATGGAACCATTGATATTGATTTTGATATTGACTGGGTATGCGTTTCACCAAAAGCAGGAAGTGAATTATTAGTTAAAAAAGGTAATGAATTAAAAGTTGTCTATCCTCAGCCTGAATTTGATCTAAAATATTTTGAAAAATTAGGATTTGATCATTTTTTTCTTCAACCAATGGATTCTAAAGATATAAAAGAAAATACCACTAATGCTATTCAATATTGTCTAAAAAACCCATTATGGAAACTTAGTATCCAACAACATAAAATTTTAGGAATTGACTAGCATACTTTTTTTTCTTTTTTCCTTTGGTTATAATCTCTCATGGACAAAGTAAAACCAAAAGCCTTTACATTCGATGACGTGCTTCTTTTGCCCCGTTATAGCGATTTTGCTCCAAGCGAGGCAGATACAGAAACAAAGCTTACAAAAAACGTTAATATTAAAATACCATTAATTTCTGCAGCCATGGATACAGTCACTGAATCTAGGATGGCCATAGCATTAGCTGAAGCTGGTGGGTTAGGAGTAATACACAAGAATAATTCTATAGAAGATCAAGCTGCTCTTGTTAAATCTGTTAAGAAACACGAAAGCGGGGTGGTTAGAGATCCCACTACTATCAAATCATCAAAAACAATTGGTGAATTAAAGCAACTAACCAGTGAATTAAAAATATCTGGAATGCCTGTAGTTGATGACGGTAATCTTGTCGGCATAGTTACAAGTAGAGACTTTAAGTATGCAGATGACATGGATGCTGATGTTTCTTCAATAATGACTCCTCGAGAAAAATTAATTACTGTTAAAGAAGGAATTGCTCAAGATGATGTAAAAAAAATGATGTATGAAAATAAGATTGAAAAGATATTAGTTTTAGATGAGTCTGGTTCCTTAAGTGGCCTAGTGACTATGAAAGATATTGAAAAATCTGCAGAACACCCAGATGCAACAAAAGATTCATCTGGAAGGCTTAAAGTTGGTGCAGCACTTGGCACAGGATCAGAGACATTAGATAGAGCAAAAAGATTACATAAGGCTGGCGCTGACGTATTTATTATTGATAGCGCTCACGGACACTCAAAGAATGTTATAGATACCATTAAATTAATAAAAAAAGAATTTAAAGATGTGGATGTAATTGGAGGCAACGTTGCAACACCAGAAGGCGCTCTTGAGTTAGCAAGAGCTGGAGCAGATGCTGTAAAGGTTGGAATGGGTCCTGGATCAATATGTACTACTAGGATTATTGCTGGAATTGGAGTTCCTCAGATAAGTGCAATTCTTGAAATTAAGAAAGCTCTTGTTGGAAGAGACATCAGCATCATTGCAGATGGAGGAGTAAGGTTTTCAGGAGACATAGCTAAAGCTATTGCTGCTGGTGCTGATTCTGTAATGTTAGGTGGACTATTTGCAGGAACAGAGGAAGCACCAGGTGAAGTTGAATTATTTCAGGGTCGAAGTTTTAAAACATATAGAGGCATGGGTTCTATTGGCGCAATGACAGAAAGAGAAGATGCCAACAGATACTCTCAAGAGGATGTTGAATCTGATAAATTAGTTCCTGAGGGTATTGAAGGTCGCGTTCCATATAAAGGTTGGGTAGTAAACGTAATTAATCAGCTTGTTGGAGGGCTACGACAAAGCATGGGATACATTGGGTGTAAAGATATTTCACAAATGCAAAAAGATAGCCAATTTGTTGAAATTACTAATGCCGGGATGACTGAAAGCCACGTCCATGATGTGATGATCACAAAAGAAGCACCAAATTATCAAAGAAGTTAATAAAATAATGAACAAGCTATCTGTTAGCAATAAAAAAATTGATACCATCTTAGTATTAGACTTCGGTTCTCAATATACCCAATTAATTGCAAGAAGAGTTAGAGAAAGTGATGTTTATTCTGAGATTTTACCTTGGGATATAGATGAAAATAAGATAATTGATATCAATCCCAAAGGCATAATACTTTCAGGTGGACCAAATTCAGTCACTGATAGCTATACACCAAGGATTCCTCAATGCGTCTTTGATGTAGGTGTCCCAATTTTAGGTATCTGCTACGGTATGCAAACACTAGCAGAACAAATGGGTGGCCATGTAATATCATCTGATCAAAAAGAGTTTGGACATTCAAAGTTAGAAATCATTAATGATTCTATCCTTTTTAAGGATTTAGATAAAAAAATTAATGTATGGATGAGTCATGGGGATCAAGTTCAAGACCTACCAGATGAGTTTAATTTATCAGCCTCAACAGATACAGCACCTATAGCAGCAATGGAACATAAAACCTTACCTATATATGCTATTCAATTTCATCCAGAGGTAACACATACAGATTATGGACAAGCTATATTAGATAATTTTATCTTTAACATATGCCATGCTAATACCGATTGGAAAATGGATGATCTTATTTCTCAAAGAATAGATCAAATTAAAGAGCAAGTTCAAAATGATAAAGTTCTACTTGGACTCTCAGGTGGTGTAGATTCCTCAGTAACAGCAGCCTTGCTTCATAAGGCTATTGGAAAAAAATTAACATGTGTATTCGTAGATAATGGATTATTAAGAAAGGGCGAGGCAGAAGAAGTAATGCAGACTTTTAAAGACAATATGGCACTCAATGTTATCAAATCTGATAGCGAGGAAGTATTTCTAAGGCACTTAAAGAATATAGAAGAACCCGAACAAAAAAGAAAAATTATAGGAAGAACATTTATTGATGTTTTTGATGCTGAGGCAATAAAACTTAAAGATATTAAATTTTTAGCCCAAGGAACCATATACCCAGATGTTATTGAATCTTCTGGATCAGAGTCAAAAGAAGCTAGAGTTATTAAATCTCATCATAATGTTGGTGGGTTACCAGAAGAAATGGAATTAGACTTAGTCGAGCCTTTAAGAGATTTATTTAAAGATGAAGTAAGAAGAATGGGGGTTGAATTAGGCATACCAAAAGAAATGTTAGAAAGGCATCCATTTCCAGGCCCAGGTCTAGGCGTAAGGATTATCGGAGAGATCACAAAAGAAAAAACAAAAGTTCTCCAAGAGGCTGATCATATTTTTATTGAAGAGCTTATCAAAGCAGACTTATACAATAAAGTGAGCCAAGCATTTGCGGTCTTACTTCCTGTTAAGTCAGTTGGAGTTGTTGGTGACGAAAGAAGATATGCAGAGGTTATTGCTTTAAGAGCTGTTGAGACCGTAGATTTTATGACAGCAAGATGGGCTCATTTGCCATATGACTTTCTTGAGCATGTTTCAAATCGTATCGTAAATGAAATTCAAGAAGTTAGCAGGGTAGTTTATGATATTTCAAGCAAACCACCTGCAACTATTGAGTGGGAATAAAGAGAAATTTTTAAAAAAAATATAAAATGTTTTTATATTCAAATTTAAATGAGGTAAAGAGATGGAATTGAAACTAATTTTTATGCTATCGAGTGATGTGGAAGTATCAGATACTGCATACGGACTAAACTTCAGAAAAGAAATCGAAGAAGTTTATGTTGGTGATACTTGGCAAGAGTGCTGCGATGACGCATCTGATTATTGGGATTACGATACAACTATGTTTCCAACAGACGAAAATGGAGACATTGGAGATACTAGAAAAGACCTAATAAAAGTCCGTAAAAAAGTAGACTCAAATTGGGAAGAATACAGCGAAGAAGAAGAAGAAAAAATTATTGATTACTTCGACGAACAGTATGAAAAAAAAATGATGGCTGGTTAAATTGTAATTTTGAAAAAGACTTGTAAACTACTTGTAAACTCGATTTTACCCCTCGCAAACCCTTGCTACATAAGGCTTTGTAAAAGTGTAACTATTGAGTGGGAATAAGCAAGAATTTCTAGTTTTTGTATAGTTTTTTTAAATATTATTGAAAATTCTTTCCGCTAAATTTGATGTGTTAGCACTAAGATTGAAGTTATCAAAATAGGCATCACAAACTTAGATTAATGCGAAATAAAATACTCTGTCTCATCATCAACGGCCTCATGTAGTAATGTTATTGCTTTGCTCACATCATTTATAGTCCATAGCGCACCATTTTGATCAAAGTATGAAAAGCCAAATGGAGCACCATCAGAATAGGCACCATAGATAGTCCCATTATTATAGCTATATTTATTAGCAGGATTATCGCCATCCAACACATACGATTCACCCTGAATGTAGTCAGATGAAAACTCCCCCAAATGTTCATAGTCTTCGATAGGTGACTCACCTTTATAGACGATGCTTAATTTGTCTTCAGTTGCATAAATGCAGGTTCGCACAAAACCTTCTCTACTTGTCACAGGTAAATTCATCCCATTTTGATTATTTGAATTAGAATCTGATCGCTCAAATTCCTTTGAAGATTTTACAAAAATAACCATTGCGCCTATGAAATCCTCTTTTTGAAACAGGTCACTGTTTGCCCATCTACTTAAACCATACCTAACATTTTCTACTATGAAGTTTTTTTCAACTCTTAAAAGATTTAAACAATCAGTACCTATTTGTGAATCTGAGCTCTCTTCAATATGCTCTAAGTAGGCATCAAAGTTTGAGTCAACCAAACCTCTTAATTTGGCAGCATCTGCTACGCATTGTTGAGCAAGTTTTTCATCAGGATCCTCCTCATCAACTTCATCTGCATGAAGGTGTTCTTTTACACCATTACTTCCTGCAGAAGCTCCACAAAGGTCAGTGATGAAAATTCCATCCATTCCACCTAGTAGGCTCAGTTGATCCTGTCCAAAAAAATTATTAAATTCACTTTCAATTGTTTGATAGGCCTTTTCGTTTAGACCAAAAAAAACATAACAATGATTAAAATTATAGTCGTCAGAGTTCATAATATTTTTTTATTCAATATAATTAAGCATTATGTCATTATGAGACATATGTGTAAATTTTAAATATAACTTTAGAGTTACAAGTACAATATTACTTATAATTAATACTTTTCTAGGAGAATTTTATGAATCCAATTTATGAATTGAATATAACTTGGGAAGTTACTTGGACACCTGATGACTCTGATGAAGAAAGAAAAGAATATACTGGTACCTCTGAATATTTTTATGAAGATGATCACGTAAATTCAGTTGATGACTTTTTCGAAAAAGCCGATGAGATGCTTGG
>CEWO01133608.1_pt1 | contig 19050 bp, 16 predicted proteins | sample 361561 | NCBI WGS metagenome assembly CEWO01 (sample SAMEA2623627, study PRJEB7988) | marine metagenome | isolation source: saline water (ENVO:00002010), including
GCATTCACGATGTGGAGCTTCACATTGATGGGAGTCTACTTTGCGGTGTCCTCGTACTCCTCTTGGTCATATCACTTCGGTTGGGAAGTTAGTAATTGGACAGTACGCGTCGTTCCCGCTCTTTTTTCTTCGGTGATAGCATCGGCTTTCCTAGTGACGACCACCGTCACATACATGCTGATACCTGAAGCTAATCAGAGAGGGGACAATATTGCTCATTACTTCAAGTGGGACAGTCAGCTCATGCACAACGGAAATGTCATTTTCATTCTCATTGAGATGGCAGTATCTGATATTGAGCTGGGTATGTGGTACGTCTCTTATCCAGTCATATTCGGATGCCTTTACGTTTTATTCTCTGCCTTCAATGCCAGAAGATCGGGGATATACTTCTATGATTTCATAGATCCAAGATTGAACGGTTCTCACATAATACACATGGTTCTACTGGGTGTAATGTCCATGCATTTCATATTGGCACTGGCAGTACAGAGTCTGGCAGAGGTAAATTTTACTAGTTACATGCTGACATTAGTCGCCATATGCTATCTAGCCACTACGTTCAGTAATCCTTCAGAGAAGGGACACTAAATCCTTCAGTGCCTCGAGGGGATCTGATGCTTTGGTCACGCCACTGGCCAGAAGAACTCCGCTGACGCCGAGTTCAATGGCCCTAGAAACATCGAGTCCCGACTTGACTCCTGCACCGCATAAGATTCCAACATGTTCGCTGGTCTCCCTGACTGCTTTCGCTGTGCCAGATACAATTTCTGGATCCGCGGATGTGACTGAGACATCCCCTCCAATTAGCTCGGGGGGCTCGACGGCAACGTAGTTAGGCACCAATGCGGCGAGAGACTTGGCTTCGTCTATGTCGGCCGCACATGCACATATCTCGAAGCCTTCTGGGACCTGGTCCAATAGCATGGCAACATGCTCAAGGCTAACTTTGTGCTCTGCATGGTTGATCAAGGTCCCCTTGGCCCCCCTCCCTATGGCAGTCTCAGGATGTATCCACCCTGTATTGGAACCGAAACCTATTGGATCCAAATGCTGGCACCAAACTTCCAATTCTGGTGCCGCCTCAACGACTTTTGAAAGATCCAAGGGGGACACTGCGGCCACTAGTCTGGCTTCGGTATCGATTGACTCCATGACACGTGCCAGTTGCTCTGCAGACGGCCCCTGAGCACTCTGATATGTCTTGAAATTGACAATAATTAGAGGGGATGTCATAGTTGCGGGAAGGCACTGGAAGATTTGAACTAGTCCCAAACAAATTCCACTGATTGGCTAAATTTAGAGGGGCGGTTGAAATCGGAATACCAAATAATGAAGAATTAATCATCTAGTTTCATTAGACATCGGAGTATGGCTTCAAAGATTATTTTGGCCCCGGTTGGGGGGACTGCCATTCCTATCTGTTTCCTTACACTGGCAGAGCCACCAACGAACTCATAGTAATCGGGGAATGTTTGTAATCGGGCCCTTTCTCGATTTGTTAGTGCACGATTTTCTGACCAGTGATAGCCATGAGTTCCCCCTCCTCCAGAACCCGTGATAGTGTAAGCGGGTAAGTCTGGATGCATTCGTCTGTAAATATTGGAGAGTCTTGCACCTTTGACATTCAGTCGTAATCTTGGGGGAACGTCCTCTGACCATGCATTGTCTCCTGGCTTGATATAGCTAAGACGCTCTTGGACGTGACTTTGAAGGGGACGGATATCATTGTGTGTGGCAGATTTTGGAATTTCCGGATCTAGTATAGCCTGAGAGCATGTTATTGGATTATCTTTAGTGATTGGTTCGGGATGAGAAAAATCAAGATTGAGATCTCTCCTAATTCCGACTATTATGTACCTATGACGCATCTGTGGAACTCCGTATTGTTCGAAGTAATAGTGATTTACATGTAACTCATATCCCCTGCCTGCCTTCTCCAAGTCTGAGATTATCCTCTTCCAATCTTCACCACCATTAGCCCCTCTGATTCCACTTACATTCTCAGCTACGAAAACCATAGGATTGTGCTGATTTATGACCTTGACGCCAAATTGGTAAAGAGGTCCAAACTTGCCTCTTATGCCCTTGCTTTCTCCGACAATACTGAAGTCATTACAGGGAAATCCAAATCCAAGAATATCTACCTCAGGAAGGGAGTTAATATCCAACTCTTTGACGTCACAATGATGAACACTATGCGGTGAATCAGGACAAATATTTCTCCTAAATGTCTCACAACTATCAAAGTCATAGTCAGTTGCCCATTTATGGGAGAATCCATATTCAATACCTCTATGGGAAATTTTAGCCATTTTGGCGCCCATGGACATCCCTCCGGGACCGCAGAAAAGTTCACCCATACTGAACTGCATGGAAGTCAATAGCTAGGGAGGTACTTAGTAAAAATGGAAATCTCTGAGAAGTCTTGAGAGCGTATTAATTTGAATTTGCGACTACTTGTCCCACCATCGTACTTCTGGGGAGAACCTCGAATCCTTCTCCGACTATGCAAGATTCTAGGTTTGCGCCTTCACCGACAGTAGCACCATCAAGGATTACTGAATCGCTAAGCTTTGCTCCTGGAGAAATTATGACTTCAGATCCAATCGAACAATTCTCGACTTTGCCGTTGCATACTGACCCGGCACCAAACCAGTTTCCACCTTCTCTGCGACCAGTTGAGAATCGATTATTCTGAATGCAGACTCTTGCCGCCTCGATGAAGGAAGAAGGAGTTCCGGCATCTACGAAGTAACCCTCAAAGACGAGTCCGGACATATTACCTGCCTCAGCGATTCCGGGAAAAATCTCCCTTTCCATGCTGAATTTTCCATCGGGTAGAGAATTCAATACGTCTCTCTCAAGAATTGAACATCCTGCATTTATTAGTTTAGAAAACTCAGTCCCCCTCTTGGGCTTTTCTTGGAACCTTCTAATCATTCCCGAGCTATCTAAATCACAGACTCCGAATCGGCTGGGATCTTCAACCTCCCAAAGTGATAAAGTGGCCTTGGCACCAGTTTTCTGATGGTGTGCGAGCAGAGATCTGACATCGACACTAGAAATCAGATCTCCGTTCAGAATAGCGACAGGACCAGTTCCGGTTAGCTTGGAGATAGCATGAGCAACCGCTCCTCCTGTTCCGAGGGGTTCCGATTCAATGGACAGCGAAATATCATAAGAGGTCGATCCTGATTTGGAGAATTGAACTATTTCATCGAGGCCGTAACCAGCCGCCACTACTACTCTATCTACCAGATCCTCTGGGACACATTCTACGACTCTTTCTAAGAGGGTTTTGTCGAGAATTCGCAGGAGTGGCTTGGCCCTTCCCTCAGTCAGTGGACGAAGTCTAGTGCCCAAACCGCCTGCCAGAACCAGTACGTCCATGGTTGTGGGGCGGGGTGAAACTGTTTGAGCGCTTCGTGTACTTGACTCGGTGCTAGCTAGCGCATCCTTCAAAGACGGAGTGCCAGTGGGAGAGACATAACATGAACATACACGAGTATCAAGCAAAGGAAATGTTCCGTGAATTCGGAGTCAGAGTGTTAGAAGGAGTTCACTGCAGGAGTGTGCCTGAAGCTCTTGCCGCGTATGACTCGCTAGGATCAAAGATTGTTGCTGTGAAGAGTCAGATTCATGCTGGAGGAAGAGGAAAGGGGACTCTGTATAATCCAGAATCTGGAGATGAAGTTATGAAAGGAGGAGTTAAGATTGCCTTTTCCAGGGACGATGTTGAAGAGTTCTCAAGAAATATTTGTGGGAATCTTCTGGTAACAAAGCAGACCGGCGCAGAGGGGAAGATAGTCAGTAACATGTATGTGGAGTCGGGTTGCGACATTGACCACGAATTCTATCTTGCCATTCTCGTAGACAGGGACAGGAAATCTGTTCTCGTTATGGCCTCAACAGAAGGAGGCGTAGATATCGAAGAGGTAGCGGAGAACAACCCGGAAGCCATTCATAAAATATGGGCAGATCCTTCTCTGGGCCTTCTTGAGAATGACTGTGTGTCTCTATCAAAGTCGCTAGGATTGACTGGGGATTCATCTAAAGAGATGATTCAGATGTTAGGTTCGCTTTACAGAATGTTTGTTGAGAGGGACTGTTCAATGATAGAGATAAACCCTCTTGTAAGGACCAAAGCGGGAACTATGGTGGCCCTAGATGCCAAAGTAGGGCTAGATGAAAATGCCAACTTCAGACATCCTTGGAGAGATGATGTCAGAGACCTTTCCGAGGAAGAGGACGTGGAAATAAGAGCCAATGACTTAGGGCTCTCATATGTCAAATTAGATGGAAATATAGGATGTTTGGTTAATGGCGCCGGCCTCGCTATGGCGTCGATGGATGTGATCAAACTTTACGGGGGGGAGCCTGCAAATTTCCTAGATATAGGAGGAGGGGCAACCAGAGAATCCATCACTGCGGCATTCCAGATAATTCTGGAAGATGAAAATGTCGAAGGCATCCTTGTAAATATCTTTGGAGGAATAATTCGTTGTGATATGGTAGCTATGAGTGTAATAGAGGCCTCGAAAGAACTGGGATTAGAAGTACCGCTAGTAGTTCGCTTCTCTGGTACGAATCACGAAGAAGGAAAAGCGATTTTAGACAGTGGTGAAATCTCAATCCACACTGTGAGCTCACTATCAGAGGGAGCTAGGAAAATCGTTGATCTAATAGGGGGTGGCAATTGATGTCTATCTGGATAAATGAAGAAAGTAAAATCCTGATACAAGGTATCACGGGTAAACAAGGTACCTTTCATGGAACGAGAATGGTCCGATACAATACCGATGTAGTAGGGGGAGTCACCCCCGGCAAGGGCGGACAAGAGGTTGATTTGGATGGACATATAGTACCAGTGTTCGACAGTATGATGGAAGCAGTATCGGAAACTGGGGCGGATGTGAGTGCGATATATGTTCCAGCAAGATTTGCCGCCGCGGCGATTCATGAGGCCGCCGAGGCATTCAATGAGAATGGCGGCGGACTTATCGTCTGCATTACCGAAGGAATTCCAACATTAGATATGATAAGAGCCGTAGACAAGGTTAACGAGTTCGAGAAGGTCAGACTGATTGGACCCAACTGCCCTGGCATAATATCACCTGGATTAAACGGTGGGTGCAAGGTCGGAATAATGCCTGCATTTATCCACAAGAAGGGACGTATTGGAATTGTCTCTAAATCTGGTACCCTCACTTACGAGGCGGTAGCACAGACAATGAGTGTGGACGAGGGGCAGACCACTTGCGTGGGGATTGGAGGAGATCCTGTTAGCGGCACTGGATTCATAGATTGCCTAAGCGCCTTTGAAGAAGACCCAGAAACTGTAGCAGTGGTGATGATTGGAGAGATAGGTGGTTCTGCCGAAGAAGAGGCGGCAGAGTGGGTTTCTGACAACATGAGCAAGCCTGTAATCGGATTTGTAGCTGGTTCGACGGCCCCCCCTGGAAAGAGGATGGGGCATGCGGGTGCCATAATTTCTGGGGGCAAGGGGACAGCCGCTGAGAAATTCGCCGCTTTTGAGAAGGCAGGAATATATGTGGCTAGAGATCCCTCTGAAATTGGACAAGTCCTGGTTGGGGCATTGATTGAAGCTGGATTGCGAGAGTCTTAGGTGTAAGATGCCCTGCGCATCATGAGGGAGAATCATGACTGAGCTAGATTCATTCAACGACAAGCTCCTCGAAGGGACTTCAAGGTCATTCTACCTGACACTGAAAAGACTACCTAAATCCGTAAAGGGACAGATAGGGCTACTATATCTCCTGGCTAGAATTTCTGACACCATTGCCGATTCTGGCGATTCTGGAGGGGAAGACCTCCAGCAGTTATTGGAAGATTACAACAATAGGGCCCAAGGCCATTCTGACTCTATGCCTGATTTCTCAAATCTTTCTGATATCCAGGATAATCCTGCAGAAGGGCTACTGCTTCGAGGGGCGAATGGTCCGATTGAGCTTCTTGAGACGTCCTCATTAGTTGATCAAGAATTGATTAGAAAGTGCTTGAATACCATTGTCAGTGGCCAGAGGATGGACCTAGAGAGATTCTCAGACAAGAAAAGTGAGGGGATTAAGTCCCTAAAAAGATATGAGGAGATGGATGATTACGCCTACAGAGTCGCTGGAAGCGTTGGTGAGTTCTGGACAGAAATCTGCTTGGAGCATGCGTTTGATGCCAGTCCGGAAATGAAAGAGGACATGATGTCATCTGGAGTTCGATTTGGTAAGGCACTGCAACTGATCAATATCCTCAGGGACATCCCAGAGGACCTGGGAATAGGGCGTTGCTACATACCAATGGATGATCTTGAGAAGATTGGCTTGAGTCCGGAAGACCTACTTAGTTCGGAAAGTATCAATATTTTCAGGCCCCTGCTTGACGAATACATAGGACGAGCTGAAGAGCACCTTGATGAGGCTGTGAGGTACATCGGCTTGTTGCCACATAATCAATACCGCCTCAGAGGAGCCTGTATGATTCCAGTCATCATAGGAAAAAGGACCCTTGATTTACTTAGGAAGCAGAACGTTCTTGACGGAAAGAACAGAGTAAAGATAACGAGAAAAGAGATTAACGAGATAGTGAGAAAGGTGATTCTGAGCCTTCCATTTAGGAAGATGAGTAATTCGCTATTGGAATGATGCCGTTAATCGGAGCGCCTATCGTTCCCTTAAGATCGGATACTCAACTCGGGGAGAGGTTCAATAGGGCCATGTAGTCGCTCCTTGAATTAGATGTCTAAGGCTGAGGAGATGAGGGAATCCACCACAGTGGAATTCATTTCCGAGCGAAGCGTTTCTCTTATCGAGTCCGATATTGACTCGAAAGGAATTGATCGAGTCAGGGAAACAGTTGGAATGACCAGAGAGGCTGTCAGGGCCATTAGCATCACTGCATTGGAAGCAGTGAGAGAGGGGGCCCTCTTTATGGGCGTAATTGGAAATAGGGGGGAACTGGTTAATCCATTCTCTCATATCGATGCCCCTATTTGGTCTGAGAATGAGGTTCCAGATAGTATCGTAGAGACCGCTTATGACTACTGCGAGGAGCTCACCAGGAGAGAGGCGGGTAATTTCTATCACTCTTTCAAGTATCTTCCCGACCTACAGAGGAGGGCTATTTGTGCCTACTACGCATTCTGCAGAAGAGCGGATGATATTGCTGACGGAGACTATGTCGATTATTTCCCTGGTGGATCCTCCGATGACCCCGAGTCCATTGACTACAGAATCAGTATTGAGAAGCTGAGCTCTGGCGACCCGGTAGTGGACAGAACTTCGTATAATGAGAAGATGTCCCAACTATTCTATTATCGTAAAAAGCTGTCCACAGCTTACGAAAATGTGACTTCCACTGACCCGATTTTTATCGCATTGAAGGACACTGTGAGGAAATTTGGCATTCAGAGGCAAGAGCTTGATGATATGATAAGCGGTATGGAGGATGATTTCCATAGGAACCGCTATGAAACATTCGAGGACCTATATGCGTACTGCTATAGAGTTGCGTCTACGGTTGGCTTGGTTTGTATCGAGATTTATGGTTACGACGATCCAATGGCTGTCGAATATGCTGAGGCTTGGGGGATCTACATGCAGTTGACGAATATCCTTCGAGATGTCGCTGAGGATGCCGCGAGGAACAGAATCTATCTTCCAACCGAAGATTTAGCTAGATTCGGAATTACTCCTGAGGATGTTCTTGAGGGCTCGAAGGTTGTCAATCATCCTGGCTGGAAACCATTCGTTGAGGATTTCATAGAGCAAGCAGAGAGGTATCGTGAGAGAGCTTTCAAGCTATTACCAATGCTGGACAAAGCATCAAGATATTCCCCCGCCGCAATGGCCAAGTTTTACGAGTCAATAATGGCTAAGATCAAGAAGAAGGGAGGAGATGTTTTCACCGAGAGGATACAACTTTCGAAATCCGAGAAAATAGCTCTCGCTGGTTATGTTTACGCAAGATACAGGTTCTTGGCGGTATAGATAAGGCAGATTAAGACCGTATGAAGCCAAAGAAGTATTGAGTGAATCACTAGAGGAAGTAACATGAGAGTGGCGGTTCTCTTGGAGGATAGGTGCAAGCCCAATAGTAATGCATTTACCTATTTGAAGAAATATTCGGGCCTGTGTGAGCGGGAATGCATACAATTCGATGGTGACAAATGCAAAATTCTAGAGTCGGCCTGCCCCGTGTGCTTCAACAGAGCGAGGCACTGCCCGGATAATGCTGTAATTGTGATAAATCTACCAGAGGAGCTGGATTCCGAAATGTCTCATTGCTACGGCGAGAATGGATTCAGACTATTCCGCCTCCCTGCTCCGAGACAGGAGCAGGTAGTAGGAATACTGGGTCCAAATGGTATGGGCAAGTCGACAGCTGTCAACCTATTATCGGGGAGTATCACTCCAAATCTAGGAGATTGGAGCAATCGATCACCCAATTGGGACGAAGTAATTACCACATTCCCAAGAGGGGAATTGAGGGACTATCTTGCACTGCTCTCAGAGGAAGGAGTCAGCATAGCAGTGAAACCGCAGTACATCGATAAGCTTCCTAAAATTTTCGAGGGAGAAGTCAATGAGTTGCTTGAGAGAGTAGATGATAGGGGAGATATCGAAAAATACTCCGAAGCATTGGGAATCACGCACATACTATCGAGGAAGCTTGGGTCTCTGTCCGGCGGGGAACTACAGAGAGTCGCCCTTTGTGCGACTCTGCTCAAAGAGGCGGATGTATATTTCTTCGATGAGCCATCATCTTATCTTGACATATACGAGAGGATGAGGATGGTCAGAATTATCCAAGATCTCTCTTCCATGGGAAAACGCGTATTGGTAGTGGAACACGATTTGGCGATACTAGATGTTCTTTGCGACCTCCTTCACGTAGTTTACGGAGAGAGGGCGGCATATGGCATATTTACTCCCCCTAGGACAACTAGGACGGCTATAAACGCCTACTTGGAAGGATATCTGCCGGAAGAGAACGTGAGGATTAGGAACAAACCTATCAGATTCGTTAGAGGCAGGACGAGAGGCGAAGATATTGGCCTTCCCATTCTCAAATGGGGCGATATGGAGAAGAAAATGGGTGATTTTCAGCTGACGACCGGACAGGGGCAGGTAAGATCAGCCGAGGTCATTGGAGTGGTCGGGCCCAATGCAACTGGAAAGACGACCATGGTCAAGATGATTGCCGGGGAGCTGGAGCCAGATCAGGGCTGGTGTACCATGGAAGCGGCAGTTTCATACAAGCCCCAACATGTCTCCACAGACTTTGAGGGAAGCGTGCAGTTGTGGTTGGATGTTGAAATCGGCACCAAGTGGAGATCAGGTGAGTTTCACACCCAAGTCATAAGACCGCTTCAGATAGACAAGATGCTAGACTTGGATGCATCAAGACTGTCCGGGGGCGAGTTACAGGCCGTCAGCATTGCCATATGTCTTGGCAAGGAGGCCGATCTATATCTCCTAGATGAGCCTAGTGCCCACTTAGATGCAAATGCCAGGATGGAGGCTGCTAAGGCCATCAAGAGGACCATGGAAGGAAATGAAAAGGCGGCCATGGTGATTGACCACGACATCTACTTCGTGGACATAGTAAGTGACTCCCTGTTGGTTTTCGAAGGAGAAGGGGGGAAACAGGGCCACGCAGTCGGACCACTTAGTCTGAGAAAGGGGATGAATAGATTCCTCTCTGGTGTAGAAGTGACATTCAGGAGAGACCATGAGTCAAAGCGCCCGAGGATAAACAAACCGGGAAGCGTCAAGGACAGGGAACAGAAGGCCAATGGAGAATACTTCTATTCTGACTAGATATCCATTGGATTATTGAAGGTGCATGGAGGCGAATAATTGTGAGCGAGGAAGAGGAGTCGGGCCCAGAGGGTGTTGAAATCGTAGAAGAGGACGAGTTGGAGGGGCTGAAAGCGAGGATTGCTGAGCTTGAGCAAGAGCTACAGTACTATGCGGCAGATATAGCAAATCTGAGACAGAAATCCGCTAAGGAGCGCTCTCAAGCAATCAGATTCGGTTCATCGTCTCTAGCAGGAAAAATACTCCCCCTATTGAGTGGATTGGAAAAGGCAATATCTCTATCCGAGGGAGAGAATGGAGAAGGGTTCTTGGAAGGTACGAAGATGACGTTGCGAGGATTCAAGACTGCTTTAGAATCAGAAGGTGTGGCCCATATAGAGTCAATGGGGAAGCAATTTGATCCAACTAAAATGGAGGCTGTCGCCATGCTTCCTGCGCCAAATGGAATTATCCCAGGAGTGGTAATTGAGGTGATTGAGGAGGGGTATATGCTTCACGACAGGGTCCTTAGGGCTTCGAGAGTAATAGTTGCAGACTCTGACGAGGGTGAGTAGTTGGATTCTACTAAGTAGAAACTACTAGTCTATACTATCAACTAAATATCATTTCCACTTCGTATGTGTGTGTATGAACGCGGGTCTGTCCCAATCTTGATTGTATCGATGATACTGGTGAGTAGTCTAACTACCGCGGTTACCGCCCAAGAAGATTCTAATGAAGATGGGTACTTTGACTTCCACACGATTGCGTCATTGGGAGATAGTACCCTTGGATCGGACCCTACCGGTTACAGAGGTCCGTTCGCATCCATCCATGCGGCTAATTTGATGGGACTAGACTACTATGAAGGAGCAGTGGGCGGAGACAGGTCATGGACTCTGATCGAAGCGGGAAGACATACCACAATTGCTGAAAACTATAGTGAGGGTACTCTGGTCACCATTATGATTGGAGCTTGGGACTTTATCGATTCTGACGCTCAGATTGTAAAAGGAGACTACTCATTTATCTCTAATCTCGAAGAAAATATGACTATTATTCTGGATACACTGACTGATTCTAACATTGATGTCTTAGCTTGGACATTGCCCAATATGTCGTTCCTTCCCTTTTTGACTCAAATTTTTCCTACTGAGAAGCATGAGTACTTCACGGAGGCCAGCATACAATGGGCCGATACTCTGAACAGATTAGCTGATAGTTACGGAGATAATGTCCAAGTCTTCGATTTACTGAATGCATCGGATGACCTTCTTCAAAATCAGGAGGCGCGAACTATCTCCGGGAACGAAGTAGTCGCTCCTCCTGTCATGTGTGACAAGAATTGTATTATGATCGACTCATTGCATCCAACATCAGTGGGACAAGGACTTCTTGCAAACTACATGATGGAGGCGATCAATGAGAAGTTCCCAAAATCAACCGGAGACTATCCTTTATTGTCCCAAGATGAACTATTGTCATTGGCTGATTTCAATTCATCCTCCGAGGAAGCTGTCAAATTAACAATAGAAGGAGACTTGACCGAAGCTTGTTTCGATTGGACATCAACCGGATACAGAGACATGTATATCACGATTACAATTGATGGAGAAGATGTTGAGATTCCCAGTTATGTTGGATTCAATACAGAGCAATGTAGTCAGTCCACTCATGTGATGTATACCGGTTCAAGGGTAATCAACGTAGTTACCGATATAACAAATGATTTGACACTCAATCACTTCTTCGACATATGGGGGAAGAACCTATCTTCTACTCAGGTCATGGATCACCAAGTTGACGAGGGTGACTCTCTGATGCTGATAGTAGACCTAGTTCAATTTGAAGGAGATTGGGAAAATATCCCAGTAGAAGGGGCCATATCGATTGAAATCATTTACACCTCTGCTCCAACAGCAGTGAGTTCATCTGAAGATGGCGATTCAGTTCCCGGCTTCTCTGCGATTATCGCCCTTGCATCGATACTGGGTGCAATCGTAGTCTCTCGCAAGGAAGAATAACATCCTCTGGATTCATATCATAACCCCTTTTGCGAGGGGTATGGATTTGGTTAGCAGGAAAATTCTCGCTACTATTGTTGTTTGTTCAATGCTACTTGCTGGTTGCACAAGTGAGTCTGGCGAAGATATTCTTGAGTCAGGCGAGGAAGTAGTGGAAAATGAAGAGATAGTCTCACCGGTAGATGATATATTAGAAGTTGGAGGTAGTGATTTTTGCGATGAGACCAATCAAATCCACTGCATGCTTCCGTTCCCATCAGGCGCCTTCTTGGAAAGCGACGAGTCTCAGACTACCGGATATAGCCTAAGTATTGACGGCCTAGCCATTCCAGATACCCAATCCTCAGTCAGTGACAATATGGTAATTCTTGATAGGCTGGACGGATTCAGTCCCTCGACACAAATCTTCACTGCATTCGACGAAGTTCCCAATATTACTGCAATGGCTTCACAATTTGATATTGGAATATCTACTATGGATGGGCATGGCAGTGTTCTGCTTAATATGGACACTGGAGAGAAGATCCATCACTGGATAGAGTTGGATGCGCGCGCGCAACAAGAAGAGGAAACTATTCTATTCCTAAGGACAATCGAGGGCTTGGATCATGATGCCTCATATGCAGTCGGATTCAGGGGCCTGGTAAGCGAAGGAGGAGGAGACATAGAGCCAGCAGATGGATTCAGAGCCCTAAGGGACGATATTGGAACTGACTCGGAGGGCATCGAGAACCAGCGAGAAAAGTATGAGAATGTCTTCGATAAGCTGGAGGCCGCGGGTTTCGAAAGGAGCTCTTTGCAATCAGCATGGTGGTTCCACACAGCTTCAACTGAGTCGATTCTGGAGGACATACTAATCATGAGGGACGATACTGAGCAGAGATTGGGAGATGATGGAATTGGCTGTCAAATCTCAGAGGTAGAGGAAGACTTCGGAAATGACGGGACTTCTCTGAGATTGATCAGAGGTACGATTACTACGCCCCACTACATGGAAAATGAGTTCGCGAGGTCTCCATTGATGAGGAATGTTTCTGGAGATCCGGAATTCGTTGAAAACAGAGAGATAGACTTCACAATGCTAATCCCACTCTCACTAGCTGAGAATAATACGTCAGGACCTTTGACCGTATTTGGGCATGGTCTTTTCGGGGACGGAGATTCATATGCAATGAATGCCAGATCAATTGCTAACGAATACCAAACTGTCGTGATTGCGACTGATTTCAAGGGTTGGAGCTCAGATGGAGATCTGGATGCCATGACTTTCGCGTTGATGGATTTGAAAGAGTTCCAGTACCAACAGGAAAGGCAGATGCAGGCAGTAATAAATCACATCTCCATGGTAAGAACGATAACCGGTATTTGCTCTGATATTGAGCAGTTCAAGCACAATGGAACGAATATGATTGACGCTGATACTGTCAATTACATCGGAATATCGCTTGGAGGGCTTAGGGGGCCCTCGTTGCTAGCCTTTGTACCAGAGCTAGAATGGGGAGTTCTTTGGGTTGGTGGAACCTCATTCACGCATCAAGTGGAGAGGTCTACTCACTATGGCTCAGATGAATTCCCAGGACAATTCTTCGAGCTTCTCTCAAGTGAAATCTCACTCCCTTCGAGGATGGATCGTGCTATTTCCATTGCCCTATTACAATCGATTTGGGATTCCACAGATGGGGAGACATACCTCCCCTTCAGAGAAACTGGCTATGGAGATATCCTGGAGCCTTTCGATATGTTCTATCTAACTTCAATGATGGATGCACAAGTTACCACCCTTTCTGCTGACAGAGCTGTGAGAACTGGAAACGTCCCCGTAGTAACCGGATCTGCTTACCATCCGTTTGGAGTTGATGTTGTTGATGGGCCAATTCAAGGATCATCTGCGGCCTACTTCGATGGAGATTTCCCAGCCCTTCCAACCGGAAACACCAATGGGCCAATGTGGCATCACTCTCTGGCTCATAATCTGGTTCTTGAGGTCCCAGAGGCCAAGATGATGGCATATGGATACTTAATCTCTGGAGTCCTAGTTGATTACTGCGATCCTTCATGTACTTTTGAGGGAGATTGGTGATTATCCAACTGGTTCGCCACCCTCTCCAAGGAATGCGAGCCTCCTCAAATAACCGTTCTCAATCATGAAAGCCACAACAGATCTTGGCATGGTTGGCGAGAGCACCTCTGAAACTGCGTCCTCATTTTCTATCGTAGACATCATCCTTGCCGTTTCCCTAACCCTCCAACCTTCGAATCTATCCCTTTCCTCCATTGGAATCTTCACCACTCTCCATTTAGAGTTGGAATAGAGTTCCAAAGAAGCATCATCACTAGAGAGGAAAACTCCAGCTTCACCATGATATAATTCTGCATGCGAGACCCAGTTTGGTGGATCGTCAATGTCAGGTATTGAGATAATACTCGGAGTAGTCTCGAAATCATTGGATTCTATCCAGTGACTGATCATATCACTGCGCTCTTCATGGCTCCATGGGTTCCTGAGGCTCTCTGGCCGGTTAGCAGAGCCAATTGCAATAATCAATGGAAGCTCGGGGCAATTATCCAGCCTCCATGTTTCTGCGAATTCCAACATATACGCATGACCTCTGTGAAATGGCTGGAATCTCCCAAGAATGACTACTCCCGGAACGGGGGGTTCAGAAGGAGGTTCTGGAAAAATTTGTAATTCGAACATAAAATCACCCGATTATTTTCTCCAATCTTTCCTCTCCCAGGTGCCATGATCTAGCCTCTAGATACTCTCTTCCCAGTAGTATTGGAGAGCTCTGTATCCTAGATTTCTCGATTATATCAAAAAGTCCCCCTGAAAATTTCTGATGAGATTCCATAGTTGGAAGGATCCTAGGATCGGATGATGGGTCCATCGTCTCTCCAAGATTCTCCCTCCTAGTCATCCAATCGATTACCACTGATTCGATGAAAGTAGCCCTATCCAAAGATGAAATAGCATTCTTGAATTCATCCCACACTCTCGGCATTAGGAATACTTCTGTGCTCCTGACACTGGAATCAAGACTGGGTTCCACATATAGGAAAAGTCTAGCATCCCAGCATCTCCATTCCCCTAATGATGACCAATGGCATAGTAATAGCAAGAGCTCTGTTTTCTTCTCAATGGGGATGTCTTGTTTTTCCAGTATAGAGTCAAGATCAATTTCTCCAACATTATCAAGCCACTCCAGTATCTCTCCCTCTAGATCAACATCAAACTGCCTTGAGTCGATCCCTATGTATTCTGGTCTTGTGCCCCTTAGTGACATTTTCTCCATCCCCTCAACTATTGAACCGACTGGCAAGGATAGGATTGAATCTAGTGATTTGGAGTCAATCAAAGACAGTATGACGTCTGGCATATGTATCCGTGGCATTACCAATCGGTAATGTGGCATGAACCCTCGCTCGCACGACTATGGGCAATTTTCTCCACCGAATTCAATAAGTTGGTCCTTGCGTAGCACGAATAATACCTTGGAGGGTGGTGACTTGGCGACTATAGAAGAGCAGATTAAGTCATTGGAGGAGGAAATCTCCAAGACCAAGTATAACAAGGCCACCCAGGGCCATATCGGTCGATTAAAAGCTAAGATTGCTTCATTGAAAGAGAGGAAGGAGAAGGCAGTAGCTCATGCGAAGAAGAGTGGATCGAGCGCTGGTTTTGAAGTCAAGAAGTCTGGAGATGCCTCGGTTTCACTGGTAGGATTCCCTAGCGTAGGTAAGTCTAGCCTCATCTCTCAACTTACTGGTGCTGACTCGGAGACCGGTGAGTTCGCTTTCACAACTCTGACTTGCATCCCGGGGGTCCTTGATCACAGAGGGGCCAAGATACAGATTCTGGACCTTCCTGGTCTGATCAAAGGGGCCTCCGAGGGGAAGGGGAGAGGCAGGGAAATACTCAATGTAATCAGGGGTTCTGATATGGTGCTTTACGTTGTTGATCCGTTTCAAGAGTCTCACTTCGACATCCTAGATAGAGAGTTGTGGATGGCAGGAATGAGATTGAACCAATCTGAACCACAAGTTTTCATAACCAGAACGAAAAGAGGGGGGATAATAGTCAGATCCACAGTTAAACAGACTAATCTTTCAGATGAAGAAATCCAAGGAATAATTCGTAGCTTTGGGATCGTTTCTGCTACTGTCACACTTCGAACGGACGTCACGGACGATCATATTGTGGATACTTTGGCGGGAAATAGAATCTACAACAGAGCCGTAGTTGTCGTCAATAAAATTGATCTAGCTACAGAAGATGATCTCGAGAGAACTAGAAAAATGCTACCTGATGGGTGGCCGATTCTGGAGGTCTCGGCTAAGACTGGAGAGGGAATTGAAAATATGAAGGACTTCATCTTCGATAATCTTCACTTTATGTCGATTTTTCTGAAGCCTCAAGGCCAAGAAGCGGATATGATTGAGCCCCTTATCGTTAAAGACACGTCAACTGTAAGGGACGTGTGTGCAAAACTGCACAGAGATTTCGTCAGGAAATTCAGATATGCCAGGGTCAAGGGCCCTAGTGCGAAATTCGATTGGCAGAGAGTGGGGCTAGATCATCGGCTATCCGATGGGGACATCCTAACCATTATTCTCAGGAAGGCCTAGGCGATGTATTGACCTATGAAACCCTCACGCGCTAACATGGAGGCCGGTACGGGAGATCTACTTCCTCGCGCCGAGCTTAGGGGCCTGATAGGCCACCTAAGAGGTAGGATCTTACTCTTGGTAGCTATTTTTGGAGTGGGTTTCGTTGGAGGATATCCACTTGCTGGCAGAGTGATAGAGATGCTTCTGGATTCCTCTTCTTACAGGCCCGATGACGTTGAAGTGATAATTCTACATCCGATGGAGGCGGTTCTTCTAAGATTGAGGATTGGGGCCCAGATAGGTGCGATCATGTCTGGATTTTTCCTCATTTGCGACTTATCTTGGAATGGTAGGAAGATTTTTGCCGGTGCTAAGAGGTCTGAAATCAAAGGAGCAAATAGATTTGGGGGCTTCATATTAGTTTTAATTTCGGCTTTGGCTCTTGCCTGCATTGGAGCCATATACTCGCATGAGGTATTGATCCCCCTACTTCTTGAATACCTCTCCGAAGACGCTTCTTCTGCTAATCTTAGTTCTACTTGGCAATTGCAATCATGGGTCGGTTTCGTCAGTGGCCTTTACTTCGCATCAATTTTCGGGTTTCAGGTTCCGATTGTCATACTGCTACTTCTCAGGTACGGGGTTGTCAGCAATGATGGCATCAAGAGGAACAGGGGAGTGCTATGGTTCCTTGGCATGTCTTTTGGAGCGTTTCTATCCCCTCCGGATCCATTATCGATGTTCCTAGTGGCTGGTCCTATCCTAGTTCTAATAGAACTGGCACTAATACTTGACAGCTTGACTAGGAATCAGTAGATATTCCACGATTCCTGGCGTCTTCAGCCCTTGCGTCAGCACGACCCTGTTCGATATCCACATACCTCATGAGTAACACGCCAATAGCGATTAGTACTGCGATACTGAGTACGCCTACCCTGCTATCGAACATTACTGTCATGGACGCATAGAGTAGTGGCCCTACAGCGGCGGCGACCTTTCCGAAGAATCCGAAGAATCCGAAGAACTCCGTGCTCCTCGTCTCCGGGATCATCTGTCCAAAGATACTCCTTGACAATCCTTGGGAACCTCCAAATAGAGTGCCAATCATCATGCCTAGTATCATGAATTGCATTCCAATAGCTATACCCAGTGGTTCCCAAACGTGTTTCCTTACTGTTTCTGGAATTGCATCTAGTGCTCCGTCGCCCAAACTCGTAGGATGATCAACGCCGACATTGGATGAGGCATCTTGGGGCCCTCCTGAAACGCTGATACTGAATCTTGAGTCCGTTATTGAGGCCAAGATTGTAGAAACGTCACCCACAACTGGGAAGAGTAGCTTATCATCGGATGATTCGCCATATGCCCATTTGAATGTCCCTGTCTTCTCTTCAAACTCTACAGGCAGCATTTCAGAGAAATCGCTGGCCCACTTCTGCTCATCAAACTCATCATCTTGGAAGTCCAGCTTCTGTGCTATCTCGCTGGCATCGTAATTGACATGCACCTGGTAAGACTGGGATTCTTCATCCCAATCATACATTACCTCAAACTCATCGTGAGAGTCGAGTTCCAATGGCGCAAAACCAAGAATTGCAAAGCTCAGGACCAGCCACCCAATTAGAGACGCGTTTAGAGCTTTCTTGGTGCCCCACGCATTGGCTAACTTTGTGAAAAGTAGTGCACACGGCCAGGCGACGAACTGGATTAAAACTATAGTAATCATTAATTCAATGGTTGAGACTCCTAGAACGACGGCACCAAATATTGGTCCGACCGCCCATACGGTGTTGATCGCATCTATGAAGAAGAAGTATGCCAGCATATAGATGAATAGTGTCCTGAATTTATTGTACTCCTTTAGTGTCGTCCAGACTTGCGAGTAGGCTTCCCTGATGGTTGGAACTTGCCTATCATTCTCCATAGGGGGCTCTGGTACGTACTTGAAAGTGATAAGTGCGAAACCGAACCACCATACTCCTGAAGAAGCTAGGCAGAATCGGATAACAGCATCCCCTCCAATTCCCAGAACTAGTCCCAGATGTACCACAAGTAGAAGGCCGCCACCGAGATAACCATATGCATAAGCCCTGTTCGAAATATCATCCATCTCATCATCGGTCCCAAGATGGGGGAGTAACGCATTGTAGAAGACTCCGGCCGCGTTGAGGCCGATATTTGCTATGAAGTAGAAGATTAAGAGCCATATCCACTCATTTCCAGGCAATAGGAAATCGAATCCTAACATGAATGTCGCTCCGGCACCTACGTAGGTCAGTGTTCTGAGCCAAGTCATCTTCACAGGCTTGTAATCTGCTATTACCCCCAATGCAGGTGCGACTATTGCTACAGCCCAAGTTCCTAGTGCTACTAGGTACGCGATTAATGCGTCCCCTTCCATAGTAATGCCTGCAATAGTGGTGTTCAGTCCGTTGGCCTCCAAGAATAGAAACGCAAACCAGGTTGGGAAAATAGCAGAGACGACACTGGTCTCAAACGCTGACTTTCCCCAATCATACATACAATATCCACGCACTTCCAATGGGTCGGACGCGCGGTCCAATTCTGCTTCTGACATGACAATACCTAAGTCCCGTAGAGGC
>CEWO01376957.1_pt1 | contig 19033 bp, 17 predicted proteins | sample 361561 | NCBI WGS metagenome assembly CEWO01 (sample SAMEA2623627, study PRJEB7988) | marine metagenome | isolation source: saline water (ENVO:00002010), including
ATTATTCTTTTTAATATTAATAAATAACTGTAATTCGTCTCCGCAGATTGGATTTGTAACTTCAGATTTTAAATCAGCAGATTCAATGATTCCAGATTGTGTTCTTTGATGAAAATATTTCATGAATGTTTTATTATAAGTCTCATTCATAAGCACTTACCTTAATTTTAAATTATTATTTATATATTCAAAGACATTAATAAAATCATTGATATTATCTGGTTGATAAAAAAGATTTGAATAAACGATTTCACACTTTTTATTTAAGATAATAATGCTTCTATTTGCTTTTTTTTGCTCATAGTCGTAAATATTCAATTTTTTTGCTATTGAGCCATCCTTATCACTAGCAATTGTGAATGGAAATTCTTTAAATTGTTTCGTAAAAGCATCAATATCATGTAAGGAGTCTGTTGAAACTGCATATCCAACGATATCAAACTTTTTGATAGTTTCAAACTCTTCATTGAATGACAAAAGCTGTTTAGTGCACATTGGCGTGTTGTGTTCAGAAAAATAAATTAACAAAATATTGTTTTTTTCTGTAAGCTCTTCTAAAGCAATAGTGCCGTTTAAAGTTATCAGGTTGCCAAGGTTCATTTTTAGCTAACCTTTCATATAAAGCAGATTATTAGTGGGCACATTTTTACCTGCAACTTGAACTTTAATCCTGCCTAATTGTTCAGGTTCTAGTAATTTTGCAAGTGCTTGATTAGTTTTGAAATAACGTGCTGAATTGTTAAAATCAATTTCATTTTCTTTTTTTATCAAGTCAAAAATACCTAAATTAATTAAACTTTGCCATTGTGAAGTCAATTCATTAACCTGAAATTGTTTTTCTTCAAAGGCTTTCTTTAGTATTGAAAAATTTACATCTGCCGTAATATCAACGTTTCCTGGGTCGTCGAGTGGATCAGTTAGCATATGATTTGAAATTGCCTTGAATGTGCCTTCTTTATTCCATTCTTTCATTAGATTTTCAGTTAGATCACCATAATCAATAGTTATAATGTATCCAGCATTTAACATTTCTGCAATTTGCTGGGAAGTCTCAAAGGTTTTTGGTGCTATCTCAATGATGCAATCTTCAAATAAAGTAATTTCCATGCTCCTTATAAAATCAATTATTTTTTTATCACTTAAAATTTCTTCTTTGAAAATTAACTCATTTTTTTCTGACAATGATACAAAGATTTCATAAATATTTTTGTTACGTTTTTTAATTAAATGGAAGGGCAGGCAGTCAAAAAATTCATTAGAAATAACTATTGCATCACTTTTTATTTTTTTGTTTAAAAATTCACTTAATGTTGAGTAATTAGCATCTATTTCATATATATCTAATATTTTTTTTTGTTCATCTAGTCTTTTTTGACTTATATCTAAAAGTATTATTTCAGAGGCATCATAAAGTTCGTTATTTTGATTTTTTAGCCAAGTGCATATATTTGCCATAAATATAGCAGATCCTGCACCAATTTCGATGATCTGAATTTCTTTTGGTTTGTTCATTTTATGCCAACATTCATTAATTTGTTTTGCCCACAAATAACCAAAAACAGGATGTATCTCTGGCGAAGTTTGATAATCACCCTTTTTATCCCAAGAAAGATTTTTTGAAGAATAATATCCAAAATCTTCATTTGTCATACAAGTTGACATAAAATTAGAAAAATTGATTCTTCCTTTATTTGAATCAATAAGCTTTTTAATAATTTTTGTTGTTGGTGTGTCAAATGTAAGTTGTGACATCTATCTAATCCACATTTACTTTTTTATTTTTTTGATGATATAAAGAAAAACCTTCAAAGAATATGACTTTTAAAACAATTGATAGCATAATCAAAGCACTGCCAAAGACAAATATGTTTGATTCATCCATATAAAAGCCCATTATTGGCACTAATATTACTGCGATGTTTCCACCAAATCGTCTTGATTTTACTACTATTGCCGTAATTAAGCCTGTCATGCATGCAATTCCTGAAGCAAGTGGCATCAGAGCCAGCACTGCACCACCACCAGTTGCTACACCGTTACCTCCTTTAAATTTTAAAAATGGAGTGAAATCATGTCCAGCTATAGCGGTTAAGCCAGCTAAAACTGCCACTGTTTCATTAGGTGAGTATAATTTAGCTATTGAGACTGCAATAATTCCTTTTAATATATCAACAGTACCTACAAAATAGGCATAACGTTTGCCAAAATTATCCAAGACATTCATCATGCCTGGATTGCCACTACCAATTCTTCGAATATCTTTTTGAAATATTCTTTTTACTAGTATATAAGCTGTTGGGAATGAACCCAGAAAAAAACAGATTGCCAATATCAACAATAAATCCATAATTCCCCTTTAAGTGTAATTTTATTGTAGCATCATATTACTAAATAATAATATTATGTTTGACATATCAAATAAATTAAGTTTTTCTCATGAAAATCCTTGGTCACATTACTCAACGCTTTAATTTTTATGGTTGGATAATAGTAGCTGCATGTACTACAGCTGCATACTCTGCAGTTGTTTTTTATAATCCTATTCTTGGAGTTTTTGTAAATATTTTTCAAGAAGAATTCCAATGGAAAATGTCAGAAATTGCTTTAGCAATTACTATTGGCAGTATTGGAGCAGCTATCCTTGCTCCAATAACTGGGATTGCATTAGACAAGTGGGGCGGACGCTGGGTAATTGCTGGTTCATCAATAATCATGTTTTTTTGTTTATTGTTTCTTGCCTCATTAAATCACTTATGGCAACTTTATGTTTTTTATGCTATCGGTCGTTCTCTTACATTTGGCATGACATCTGGTGCGTATATTGCCGTAAATAATTGGTTTATAAAAAAACGTGGCCTTACGGTGGGTATTGTTGCTGCTGGAACGAGAGTGGCAATGGGGACTATACCAATACTTCTTGCACTAATTATTGGTATTAGCGGATCTTGGAGGGTAGGCTGGTACAGCCTTGCTGTGTTAGTTGTTTTTTTAGGTATTGTCCCATCATTATTATTTATACGAAAACGACCTGAAGACATGGGGTTGCTACCTGATGGATTAGATAGCAATGATCAATCTGAAAATCATAATGAAGAGTTTTCATTAGAGATGGATTTTTCGGTTAAGCAAGCTTTACGAACACGAGCCTTTTGGTTTATTGGTTTAGGAGTTGGACTAGGTTTATTTGGCCAAGGTTCTGTAAATTTTTTACAAATACCTCATTTAATAGATCGCGGCTTATCACTAACCCAATCGACTGTAGTGGTCAGTGTTTTTTCAATAACTGCTTCTGTTGGAGGTATTTTTGCTGGAGTGTTAAGTAGCAAGATTAGAATGCGTTGGGTCCAAGCTTTTTCTATGTTAGGGATGAGTTTTGGAATTTTACTGTTGATTAATGCAAATAGTTTTTTAGACGGCATTATTTATGGATTAGTGTATGGTACATTTTTTGGCTCTAATTTTACTATGCTTCAGTCTATTTATGCAGATTATTTTGGCAGAAGAGAAATTGGCGCTATTCAAGGGTGGAGCAGACCTGTGCAATTATCTATGAATGCTTTAGGACCATTTTTAGGAGGGCTTTGGTACGACCGAGCATCTTCTTTTACTGATCCATTTACTTTATATTCAATCTTATTCATAGTTGCTGCCATTTCTTTTGGTTTAGCACGATATCCAAAAAGATAGATTGAATCTCTTATTATTCACGAAATATATAAAAATATTAATAAATGCTTAAATGTATTGACACTTTAGCAATTATTTGATTATATTCCCAAATAAGGTAATTTTAATTGATTGGATAATTAGTGCAGAAATATTTTGACTCTGAATCACTCGCTGAATTTTTAGGCGCTTTCACTTTGTTATTTGTCGGTGCTGGTTTTGTAGTTGTGTCAGGTGGTGCAAATATTGTTGGAGTAGCATTAGCACATGGGCTTGCTATCGCTACAATGGTTGCAGCTTTTGGCTATATTTCTGGAGCAGTATTTAATCCTGCGCTAACGATTGCATTATGGTCCATAGGAAAAATTGATGGATTAAAGTCAATTAAATATATTGTTTCTCAATTAAGTGGTGCAATTGTTGGTTTTTTGGCAGTGAAAATGTTGCTTTTAAGAGAGGCTTCCATGGCAAACTTAGCAGTTCCTGCACTTAATGATGCTCTTTCTATGGTTGAAGGAGTATTTATTGAAGCAATTTTAACTTTCTTTCTAATGATTGTGATTCTTTCTGTTATTGATGAGAATGGGCCATCTCAGATTGCAGGCTTAATTATTGGTCTTGTTATCGCAATGGATATTTTTGCTGGCGGTGCATTAACTGGAGCTGCAATGAATCCTGCTCGTGCTTTCGGTCCAGCTTTATTGGAAGGGAATTGGGATAATCATCTTGTTTATTGGGTTGGCCCAATCCTAGGAGCAGTTGTTGCTGCTTTAGCACATAAATATGTGCTTGATAAGAAATAACTGGGGGTACATTTAGAAACTAATGTCTGCTGCATTTGAAACCCCCGCCGCATGGTAGATATTAGTTAGAGAGGATGGTCTAGGCCATCCTCTCGCTTTTTCCATTTATCTTTTGCCCGTTGAACCGTGTCCATCGTTACCCCGCTTTGTATTATCCAGCTTAGTAACTTCATTCCAGGTAAATGGTTGATTCTTTGAAACAACTAATTGTGCTATTCTTTCACCATGTTTTATTTCATAACTTCCTAATGTAGATAAGCAAAATAGCGTTACAAATATTTCACCTCTATAATCAGCATCAATAGTTCCAAATCCAGCAATAAGCCCCTTCAGAGTTAATCCTGAGCGTGGTCGAATTTGTACATCGAGACCTTCAGGTATTGACAGGCTGATGCCTGTCGGGATTAATTGTGGGGTCTCATCAACTAAGATGGATTGTGACTCTAAACATGCACATAAATCATATCCTGTTGCAAAATCAGATTGCCGAACAGGAATTGATGCATTTTCACGTATTTTTACTATGTCAATTTTGTTTTGCATATTAATAATACTTTTTTATATTATTTAAGGCTTTTAATTATGAGGAAGTTTTTTCCAACCCTTTGCCTGACTTTGGGGTCAAAACCTCTATAGGATAAATTTCCTTTTTCAACATTTCACGAGGTGGATCAATATATATTGCTCCCCATCCGCACACTTGCTCACATAATCTGCACCCAACACATTTTTTTGGCTCCACTTCAGCGATTCCAAAATAGTCTTTGGTGCTGTTGGGTGTATCAGTCAAGGTCAGTGCTTCAAATGGGCATATATTCATGCATAATTCACATCCAGAACCGATACAGTTATCAGAAATTACATGTGCTAATGGCAATTCTTTTCTAGGAAAAGTTCTTGCAAGATCGCCAAACTCATCTAAGATAGCTTCTGGAGGGCATACAGCGCCACATGCACCACAATCAATACATAACTCTGCATCAATAATATGCACTTCGTTTCTCAAGCCAGTTATGGCTTCAACTGGGCATTTCTTTGTACATGCAGTACAACCAATACAGTTTTCTACGATTGTATAAGCCATTTTTCCCTCTCAAAGAAGAGTACTATTTATGTTAAAATTATCTTATATGAGTATAATCATAAATAGCTTAACCTTAAATTAATTATAAATTAAAATTGATTATTAAATAAAGTTAGAAATTATTTTTTTATGAACGGAGTTTTAATTGTCAAATCAGCCCTCAATAGGTGCTCATGTTTCATCAAGTGGTGGTTTAATTAATGCAATAAAGAATGCAAAATTAATCGAAGCGGAATCATTTCAAATTTTTCCTGGACCACCGCAAATGTGGCGTCATACACAATACACCGATGAAGCAATTGATGATTTTATTGAACTAAGAGAACAGAGTGCAATAAATGAAATTTGGATTCATAATATATACTTAGCAAATATGGCTGCAGATGGCGATGAGCATTTAGAAAAATCAATACATTCAGTAAAAGATGCACTTATTTTAGCAAGTAAGATTGGCGCAGAAGGAGTAGTTTTACATACTGGCTCGCATAAAGGCAAAGGTTTTAATAAGGTACAGCGCAAGGTGATTAGTTCAATCAAGAGCGTTTTAAAAGATGCTCCTAAAGATACAAAATTGGCTTTAGAAAACTCTGCAGGTCAAGGAGGCGCAATAGGCAGTGATTTTGAGGAACTTTTTTATTTAATTGATCGTATCAATGATCAAAGATTAGGTATCTGCTTAGACACTTGTCATGCATTTGCTGCTGGATATGATCTGAGAAAAAAAGATATAATTGACAAAATTGTTCAAGATTTTTCAAAGTCAGTTTCTATGGATAAGTTATTTGTTTTCCATGCAAATGATTCTTTAATGGAGCTTGGTAGCCAAAAAGACAGACATGATAATATTGGTGAAGGGCATATTGGAGTTAAAGGATTTAAACATTTATTGAATAATAAAAATTTTAAAAATTTAAGCTTTATTTTAGAGGTTCCAGGGTTTCCTAGTGAAGACAAGAAAAGTAAAGGCCCTGACTTAGAAAACGTACAAAGGTTAAAGAAATTATTATGAGTTAATTTAATTACGAATTTCTCTAGGATGACCTGATAAGCTTAAGCACTCATCTTCCCAATGTAACAATTCTTCAAGAATATTTTCATTTAGTCCTGTTTTTTCAACTGGCACTTCTTCTTTTCGTAATTCTTCAAGTAAAAAAGTTGACATTTCTTTATGTCCCATAGTTGGATCATTATTTTCTTCTCGAATTTTATTTTCTAGTTCAAACATAAGATCTAGAAGTTCAGCAGGAATAAATCCTCCTAATTGATCGCTTGCTTGTTCAGCAATCCAATTAGCACATTCTTCAATAATTTTATCGTCCATATGACACCATTACTTAAAACAATACTTGTTCTGCAACAAGTTCAGCAATTTCTTCAGGAGGCAGTTCAAGAATTGTTGTACATACATCGAAAGTATGCTCACCTAATAATGGTGCTGCTTTTTCCATACCAATTGGAGTTTGTGACATTTTCCAACCAGTACCATCATATATTCTTGCACCAGCCTCTACATGATCTAAGCTGACAAAATATCCTCTTTGACTTAAATGTGAATCTTCTACTACTTCTTGTGCATTTTGCACTACACCTGCAGGTATTCTAGCATCTTGTAAGGTAGTTTGTGCTTGTAAATGATCTAGCCCAGATGTCCATGCAGAAATTATTTTATCAATTTGATCTTCTGCTTTTTTTCTAGAGTCAAAATCATTGAATTCTTGTTTATTTAATTGTTCATTGTCAATGATTTTTATTAATGCTTGCCAATGACTTTCATCAATACAAGCAATTGTAATCCATTTTTCATTTCCATTCTCATCATCTTTACAACGATATACTCCATGGGGAGCAGCAAAGGCTACTCTGTTTCCTAGTCGCTGATGTTTAATTTTTGCGTTATCATATGCAAATAAAGGCAAGGACATAGATGCAATAGATGATTCATTTTGAGACAGTTCAACTTTTTGCCCCTTATTTGTTTTTTTTGCAATTCGTAGAGCACTTAGAATAGCAATATATGCATGCATAGGATTAACAACATAGTCTGGATAGTTTGTTCCTACGCCAACTGGTCTATTTTTTTCGAATCCCGACAAATAATTCATTCCACAAATTGCTGTTAACATAGCACCAAATCCTTGAAAATCTTTATAAGGTCCAGTTGCACCCATCATAGGCATGTATGCTGCTACAATTTTTGGATTAACTTTCTTAATTGTTTCCCAGTCTACTTTTATTTGATTAGTTGCTCGATTTGTCATATTGGTAAGCATGACGTCAGACCATTGAATAAGCTTTAATCCTAGCGCATATCCTTTTTCAGTTGTCAGGTCAATTGTGACTGATTCTTTATCTGAATTATAATTATTAAAATATCCAGATAAGTTATATCCTCGTGCTCCTTTTGGTCGTGGCGCCATTGCTCTTAATCCATCTATTCTTTTTTCTGTTTCAAGTTTGATGACTCTTGCGCCGGCATTTGCTAGTGCCCTTCCAGCAATTGGTCCTGCACCAAACCAAGACATATCTAAAACATTGAGGCCAGCAAGAGGTTTGTTTGTCATTTTATTATTTCCTTTTTTCTCAGTTCAGTGATTTTTTCATTTGTATAGTTTAATTGATTTAATATTTTGTCAGTGTGCTCACCCAATAGTGGCGCAGGTGTTCTTAATGAAGGTGGATTATTGCTTAAATGATAAGGAAATCCAGGATATCTTAATGATACATTGCGATTTGTATCATTAATTTCTTGGAACCAGTTACGTTCTTTTAAGTGCTCATCATTTGAGATATCTTCGGGAGTGCTAATGATGCCGACTAATACTCGATTTGATTGACCATATTCATAGATGTATCTAGCAGAGTAAGAATTCATGAAACTTGTTACTATGTTTTCTATATGATCCAAAAACTCTCTTGTTTTATCTTTTGTCTCTTCATCGGTCAATAAATTTCTAAGATTTGCACCATTCATTTGAGTTTGTATAAATGTCCAGTGAGGCTCTTCCTTTAAGTCGCCTGCCATGTCATGTTTGTCCATCATTTCAACTAAGCCTGCAAAACCTGCTCCGGCAGTCCCTGTTGTCATCATATAAACCATACCCTCTTTACATTCATACAAACCAAATCCAGGGAGGTTCATTGGATTTACTTGACTGCTTTCACCAGTTCTTTGTGGGATAAATTCTCTAATATCCCAATTTTGCATTGCAATTTCTTGTGCTATTGAAAGTGACTCTTGCATTGAAACTTCAACAAGTTGTCCGCCTGAATTATTAAATTCCTTACTATATATCGCAGTTAATGCTCCAGCCGCACCATGCATTGAAGCACAATGATAACCTTGTTGATCTGGAAGATTTTCTGGAGGACCATCTAGAAAGCCAGCTAAATTCATTACTCCTGACATCGCTACGCCTGTTATGTCAGCATATGCCCAATCAGCTTTATCGCCATGCGTGCCCCATCCAGTTATGGATGTATGAATTAATTCTGGGTTTATCTCAATTAATTTTTTGTGGGTGATACCTATTTTTGCCTTCTCTTCATTAGACCAGGATTCTATCAGTATGTCTGCATTTTCAATTAATTTATGAAATATCTTTAAGCCTTCTTCTGATTCTATATTTAAAGCAATACTTTGTTTATTTGCATTTAATAGTATGAATTGCAGGCTATTTTCTGGGCTTTCAACATTTGGTAAATATGGAGCAAAATTTCTTGTAGAATCTCCTTGAATTGGTTCAATTTTAATTACATTTGCTCCTAGATCAGCCAGGAGTTTACCTGCATAATGTCCAATTGCGCCTGAGGCATCTAAGACATTGATATCATTTAATGGTGCATTATTCTCCACTTATCATATCCTTTAACTCATCCCACTCTCTTTTTGACATATTTAACTCTTTATGACTAGGCAATTCACCATTAATCATGTTTTTTACTGCTGACCATGCAGTTGCTGATAGCTTAACACCATTCATTTGGTATTCAACAAAAGCTTTATATGTTTCAGGCACCCATTTCTCAACAACATTTAATATTACATCCGCATATTCTCTAATCTCTAATTGGGCATGTGAATCTGCGCGCAGTCGTAAAAAATGAAGCAGGTTATGTAAGTCAATTTTCCAATACCATTGCGTGTAATAATTCAGTGACAGATTCATTCGTGCAAGCTCTCTAGCAAGTCCTTGACGTTCAGGATCTATTTGATCTCCTTGACTATCTACATTCATCATTTTTTCATAGTTACCGTATAGATTTAAAGCATCATTTTTTAATATCTCTAAAACTTCATTGGCTTCATCTCCAGTTAATACTTCATCACGCCCTTGCCTGTTACTTTGTGATTGTGCGCCTAGATTATTAATATCTGGTACATAAAATTCATTATCTAGTATTGAATACCTTGCAGAATATTCATTTATATTTGCTGTACGATGCCTGACCCATTGCCTTGCTATAAAAATTGGTAGCTTGACATGTAATTTGATCTCACACATTTCAAAAGGTGTTGAATGAGAATGTCGCATAAGATATTTGATTAAACCTGAATCTTCAGAAACTTTCTTTGTTCCTTTTCCATAAGATACTCGTGCAGCCTGAACAATTGCTGCATCATCTCCCATATAATCAATAACTCTCACAAAGCCATGATCTAAAACGTCAAAAGGAGTGTATAAAATTTTTTCAACTTCTGGAGAAACAGCTCGTAAGGTAGAACTTTTTTTCTCTCTAAGCTCAGTAATCTCATCCAATTGTTCTTGTGTTAAATTATCTTCTTTAGTCATTCTTTTCTCAAACTGTAATTAACTTACTTTACTTTTTGTAACGCTAAGCATGCATTTTGTCCACCTAAACCAAATGAATTTGACAATGCTATATTTATTTCTTTTTCACGACCATTAACTGGTACAACATCGAGATCGCATTCTGGATCTGGATTTTCATAGTTTATTGTTGGAGGCATGAAGTTATTTTGCATAGATAAAATAGTTGCAATAATTTCAACTCCTCCTGCACCAGCAGCTAAATGACCAATCATTGACTTTGTTGAGGATATAGGCGTTGAGTATGCTTTTTTTTCTCCAAGAGCAATTTTGATTGCTTGTGTTTCTGTCTTATCATTAAATTGAGTACTTGTGCCATGAGCATTGATATAATCAATATCATTTGGATTTAAGTTGGAATGTTGTAAGGCTCTAGTTATTGCGAGCGCTTGGCCATTTGCATCTGGGGCTGTATCATCGACTGCATCAAATGACCAACCCATACCTAAAAGTTCAGCATAAACTTTAGCATCTCTATTCTTTGCAGATGATTCTGACTCAAGAAGGACAATCCCTGCACCTTCACCCAAAATGAAGCCATCTCGATTTATATCAAATGGCCTTGAAGCCTTTGTTGGATCTTGATAATTTTTCGATAATGCACCTAATCGACCCATTGATGCCAAAGATAATCGTGAAATCATTGCCTCAGCACCTCCTACGAGCATTGCAGATGCTTGACCATTTTTAATGATATTGTATGCATGACCAAAAACATCAGTCCCCGATGCACATGCAGTATTGATGGTTGTGTTTGGCCCTCTGATACCAAATTCCCTACCAATTCTGGCTGCAGCCATATGTTGACCCATTCTAGTTATAATAAATGGATCAACACGGTTTGCTCCCTGTAATGTTAATTTGTCCCATTCTGGACCCATATTAAATGCATCACCAGATGTAGCTATGATTACACCAATATTATCTCTATTACTTTCATTGATGATCATATTACTATCTTCTATTGCTTGAGCAGCAGCAGCAAAACCTAACTGTGCAAATCTGCCAGTTCGTCTTGCTACTTTCTTATCTAAATATTTTTCTGGGGAAAACTCTTTAACTTCACCGGCAATTCTAACTGGTAAATCATCAACTTCAAGTGATTTAACTTTGTCAATTCCATTAGTGCCATTTGAAAGATTGTTCCAAAATTCATTTGGATTATTGCCAATAGGATTAACTGTACCTATTCCAGTGATTAATACTTTATCATTAGAATTATTACTTATAACCATGCGTTGCCTAAAATACGTTATTTGAAAGGTTTTGTAAGAATTCTCTGACATTCAATGCTAACTGTCCAGGTTGATCAGTTGGCACAGCATGTCCAGCCTCTTCAATAAGAGATATCCTGGAGCCAGGCATTCTACGATGCATCCTTTGCATAACTTGTGGTGTAATTAGATCTGAATGAGTTCCTCTAACGAACATGGTTGGACATTGAATTCTATCAATCATTTCCCATAGATCAGATCCTTTTTTTTGAATTGCTCCATCTAGTGGCCTAGCAGTAGGATTTTTGAATTCAGGATCAAAATCCCAATAAAAAAATTGATCTTTATCATCCATTTTCAATATTGACTGAACTCGTCTACGCAGTTGGTCGTTATTTGCATAAGGGAAATAATCTTTAAAAAGGGCCATAGCACTTTCTACTGAGGCAAATTTATCACCAATAGAGACTAATTTTCTTATATTTTCAACACCTTTTCGCAGTACATCTGGGGCAGCTTCAACAAGAACCATCGCCGTAATAATCTCAGGATTGTCAGCTGCATATGTAATTGCATTTGCAGCACCCATATCATGACCAACTAGAGAAATACTTGTCAGTTTTTTTTCTTGAATTAACTTATTTAAATCGTCAACTTGAGCAGCCCTACCATAGTCTAAGTCTTTTGAATAACTACTTCCTCCATAGCCTCTTTGATCAATGGCGATAACATGGTAATCTCTGGATAAATCTTGCGCAGCATCATCCCAGATTCGTGAAGTTTCGACATAACCATGAAGCATGATTATTGCAGATTTTGCTTTTCTATTGCCCCAGCTCCTGCAATTAATACTTAGACCATTTATGTCCAATAATTCCTCTTTTGCTTTATCTGTTACAACCATTAGCTACCTACCTTCAATTGCTTATTTTAATATCAATCAATTAAAACTTATATAAACACAATGCTTATGCTAGCACTTCTCAGTTCCTATGTCTAAGACAATATTGAATCGAATCTTATCATGATTAAAAACAAACTGCCATAGATAGTATATTGTATTGTAATTCCTTAATCTGCAACCAATCTTGCCCTTGATTATGTGATGCCCAAATCTTTTTATCATATCCAAGAAAAGCAGTATCTTCACTATTGGGTAGTTTGATAATACAAATTTGACTATCATATTCTTTTTCAGACTTAATCTTTAAATCATAATCTAAAGAGTTTGATTCTGTTAAAGTTGTTAGCTTGTTATCTGGTTGATTATTTTGATTTGTTATTCCAAGGAACAATGTATCAGCAGTTTCATTGTTAAAAACAATAGCATCAATTATGTTATATTGATCACTTTTATTAATCAGTTTTCTCCAGCTTAAAGCAAAATCTTCAGTTTTATAAAGTGCATTTTTGCACATTGCATAAATTATTTCGTTCTCATTATTTAGATTTAAGATGAGGCTAATATTTTCATCTATGCCATCTGAACTTCTGACCCAACTACTCCCAAGATTATGGGACACTAAAATCCCTACTTGGTCAATAGCAATCAGTATACTGCCACCTATTTCTTTGATCGATTGAATTTTTTGAGTATTTTTTTTAGATGTAAAAGTTTCTATAGAGCTGCTGCCAATGTAACTTTGGATTCCCTTAGATTCTTGCCAAGAATTTCCATTGTCTTTAGAAATGATTAGTTTTGTTGGCATAACACCAGCAATAATTTCACTATTTTGAGTAATTTTTAGCGAAACTATGTTGCCTGGCCATTTCAATGTCCATTTTCCGTCGTCTGAGCGAACAAATAGGCCTTTATTTTTAACAATTGCAGCCGCTGAGCCACTTTCATTACTGTCTATATATTCTATTGATTCTAATTCAATCTCACAAATCGGAGCTTTCTCTGGTTCAACAAAGTAAAGGCCATGATTTGTCCCTACAAATAGTCCATTCATTTTTTATCCGAAATCATTTTATTATTAGAATACATATTGTAAACATGTTTAGTAGTATAGACCAGAGCATAATAAGAACTGAAAAAATGAATAAAATATTTTCTTATATTAAATCAAATTTTTTTGTAAAAATATCAATCGTGATATGCCTAATTTTAACGCTTCTTTTCGGGCTATTGTTTTTTTTAAGTGAAGAAAATACTTCTAATGATATAGAGAATTTAAGATCTCAAGGATATTTATCAGATGATATTGGAATTGAATTTCATCAATTTAACTTACCTCGATTAAGTGCAGGAACTTTATTTAATGATCAAAAAAAATTATTATCATCCAATGATTTAATAAACAAACCATATTTATTAAATTTTTGGGCTACTTGGTGTGGCCCTTGTAGAGCTGAATTCGATGAACTAGAATTGTTGTGGAATGAGGATAATTTAGTCATAGTTGGAGTTAATGTAGCCGAAGAAATAAATGAAGTAGAAAAATTTGTTGAAGGAGTAAGTTCGACTTTTGAAATTGTTTTAGATCAAGATAGTTCTTTCTCTTCAAAATACAATGTAAGAGGTATTCCTGTTACATTTTTGATTTATAATGATAAGGTGTATTACAAATGGACCGGGCCTATAAGCCCGAAAAGGGTAAGGGATCAGATTGTATTACTGGAAGAAAGCGGTGTTATGCAATGAGAGGTATTTATGGCGACTAAAGGACCATTAGATGGTATTAAAGTTTTAGACTTAAGTTGGATTTTATCTGGGCCATTTGCAACTATGACGCTATCTGATTTAGGCGCAACTGTTGTGAAAGTTGAGCGGCCACCATATGGCGACTTAGGTAGAACTACTCGGCCAATTATTGATGGAGAATCAGGCTATTTCTTTTCTGTTAATAGAGGGAAAAAATCTATATCAATAGATTTAAAAACCATAGAAGGTAAACAAATCTTTCTTGATTTAGTAAAAGAATTTGATGTCATTGTAGAAAATTTTACTCCAGGTGTGATGGATAAAATAGGCTTATCTTATCAAGAGATAAGTGCTGTAAATGAAAAAATTATATATGCTGCTATTTCTGGATATGGTCAAACTGGCCCCTGGAAAGATCGTCCAGCCTTGGATGTTATTGCTCAAGGCTCAGGCGGGATACTCTCTGTGACCGGAGTGGATGGAGGCCCGCCAATTAGACCGGGGACTTCATTAGGGGATATAGGTGGAGGAATATATTGTGTAATCGGAGTGCTTTCTGCAGTTATTGAAAGAAATCAATCTGGTAAAGGTCAATATATTGATATTTCTATGATGGATTGTCAAATTGCAATTCAAGAGAACGCTTTTATGCGTTGGCATTTAACAAATGAAGAGCCAAAAAAACTTGGCACTCGTCATCCTACCGCAGTCCCATTTCAAGCATTTCCCACTTCAGATGGCTGGATAGTTGTTGCGTTATCTTGGGGTGTTCCAGAACAATGGAATTTACTCTGTTCAGTGCTTGGGCTAGATTCGATGATTTTGGATGATCGATTTACAACTGCTGAAAAAAGAACTGATAATCATGCTGAATTGGAGCCTATACTGAATGAAGCATTCAAAATGAAAACAACAGACGAATGGATAGAAATGTTGTTACCAATGCATATACCATGTGGTCCGGTAAATTCAATTAAGCAAGTCAGTGAATCCGATCAGGCAAATGCACGAGAGATGTTTGTAGAAGTTGAACACAAAACATTAGGCAATGTCAGATTAGTAAATAGCCCAATTAAACTTTCTCGAACACCTGCAAAAATTCAAGGAACAGCACCAGATATGGGTCAGCATACTAATGAAGTACTTGAATCACTTTTAGGTCTAAGCCAAGAAGCAATTAATGAGTTAATCGACAAAAATATTGTTTGGGATAAACGAGCAGAACCTGATTTAGAATAGTATAATATTAAACTCACAAGATGTTTTTTTTGTGAGACTTGCACGATAATCAATATTATTTGATACTAATAAAGTACTTTGTGTACTTAATACACAAACACTTAAAGAAATGCATTATATTTATTGAAGGGCTATAGATGCCAGTGAGAAGAACTGCATCAATTAATGATGTTAGAAATGAGAAGCTTCTTTACAAACAAGCTCATGAGCATGATGCTTGTGGCATGGGCTTTGTCGCATCTATTGATGGAAAAAAAAGCCATAAAATTGTTCAGTTAGCTATTGAGGGTGTAGTTAATCTTACTCACCGAGGTGCTGTTTCTGCTGATTCTAAATCTGGAGATGGAGCCGGTATAACAATTCAAATACCAAATCTACTTTTAAAGAATGAAATTGCATCTTTAAAAAATATCGAAGATGGTGACATTGGTCTAGCCATGTGTTTTATGCCAAATAATGAATCTGAATTAAAAAAGGCAAAAAAGATATTTGAGCATGCCATCCGTGACACTTCACTTACATTCATTGATTGGCGAGTTGTTCCAATAAATCAACAGATACTTGGTGGGACCGCCAAGGAATCTGCGCCAAAAATTTTGCAAGCAATAATAACTAAAGACTTATCAGTTAGTCAAGGCGCAGCTTTTGATCGTGCTTTATATCTAGCACGAAAACGAGTTGAATCAATGTATCAAAATGAAGGGATCGATGCTTACATTGTTTCGATGTCTGCAAGAACCGTTGTTTATAAAGGATTAATGGTTGCAGATCAACTCCAAGAATTTTATTTAGATTTAAAAAATAAAAATACTCAATCTTCAACTGCACTGCTTCATCAGAGATTTGCTACTAACACACTACCTAATTGGGAATTGGCTCAGCCTTTTCGAGTAGTTGCTCATAATGGGGAATTTAATACTTTATTAGGAAATAGGAATTGGATGAATGCAAGAGAATCAACAATTACATCTGCTGTTTGGAAGGATAATATAAAAGATCTTTTGCCAATTATTCAACCAATAGGATCAGACACTGCCTCTTTTGACGAAGCCTTTGAATTACTAGCATATTCTGGAAGAAGCCTGATGCATTCGCTAATGATGTTGATTCCTGAAGCTTGGGAAAACATGCCAAATCTAGATCCAGCCTTACATTCATTCTATGAATATCACGCTTGTTTAACTGAACCATGGGATGGTCCTGCCGCTGTTGTTGCAACAAATGGCACAGTAACAGCTGCAATTATGGATAGAAATGGATTACGTCCAGCTAGATATCAAGTTACCAATGATGGAATTGTTATAGTTGCTTCAGAGGTTGGTTTAATAAATATTGGATTAGAAAATGTTGTCGAATCTGGGAGACTTGGTCCCGGTCAAATGATTGCCGTCGACAACATTAGGAAAAAATTTTTGTATAATGATGAAATTAAATCAGAAGTTGCGAGTAGAAAACCTTATGAAAACTGGATAAAAGAAAATCTTATTCATCTTGCAGATTTAAATCAAACTCCAGATAAAAATGAAGATTCATCTGAATTGTCCCTAGAACAGTTAAAAATTATTTTTGGTTACTCTAGAGAAGAAATCGATACTGTCATCAAGCCAATGTCAGAGTCTGCAAAGGAAGCCGTTGGGTCTATGGGTGATGATACTCCTTTATCTACCTTGCAAGATGATCCAAGATTTTTGTATTCATACTTTAAACAAAAATTTGCGCAAGTTACCAATCCAGCTATCGATTCTATCAGAGAAGAAATAGTCATGTCTTTGGATACATATCTTGGTCCTCGAAGATCAATTTTGGAATCTAATCCTGAGGCAGCTAAGCTCATACATTTAAATAGTCCTCTTTTGACAAATGATGAGCTGCTACAATTAGAAAGTTTAAATAAAAATAATTTTAGAATTAATAGACTTAGGGCTATTACTTCTGCGGATGTTGATAAAAAGACCTTAATACAATCTATTGATGAACTATGCAATAAAGCTAAAGACGCGGTTAATGAGGGTGCGTCTGTGCTAATCATCAGCGATAAAATATATGAAAAAAATGAAGCTCCTATTCCAATGATCTTGGCTATTGCAGCAGTACATCATCATTTAATTAAAATGAATTTACGGATGAATGTTAGTCTTATTGCCGAAGCTGGTGACGCAAGAGACGTACATCACTTTAGTGCGCTAATTGGCTTTGGTGCTAGTGCAGTAAATCCATATTTAGTATTTACAATTTTAGAAGATTTAGTCACTAATGATGGATTTGAAGATATTGATTTAGCCACTGTTCTCAGAAATTATAATCAGGCAGTTGATACAGGTATTTTAAAAATAATGTCAAAAATGGGAATTTCTACTGTTGCAGCTTATCATGGTGGACAAATTTTTGAAATTATTGGATTGTCGAATGAAGTTACTGATAAAATACTTGGCGGGACGTCACATTCAAATATTGATGGAATAAGTTTTGATAATATAGCCAATGATATAACACACAAATCTGCAAACGCTTTTTTAGAGGATGCTAAGATTAATGCAGGTGGTTGGTATAAATTCAGAAGAGATGGTGATTATCATGCTTATAATCCAAAAGTTTGGCGTGCGTTGCAACGTGCTGCTCAAAATAGTTATGCGGAATACAAAGAGTTTACTGAGTTAGCATATTCGAGACCACCAACTAAATTACGAGATTTACTTGCATTTAGTTCTGATAAAAAATCTATTGATATTAAAAATGTTGAACCGATATCTGATATTGTCAGACGTTTCCAAACAGGAGCTATGTCATTAGGTGCGTTAAGTCCTGAAGCACATGAAGACTTAGCAAGAGGTATGAATATTTTAGGCGGTCGTTCAAATACGGGTGAGGGAGGAGAAGATGCACAAAGATATCTTCCTGATGGAACAAAAAAAGATGCTAATTCACAAGTCAAACAAGTAGCAAGTGGTAGATTTGGTGTAACCCCTTCATATTTGGTTGCAGCAAACGAACTAGAAATTAAAATTTCTCAGGGTTCTAAACCTGGAGAAGGAGGGCAATTACCTGGCTTTAAAGTTGATAAATATATTGCAGAATTGCGACATGTAATGCCAGGAACACCATTAATATCACCTCCTCCACATCATGATATTTATTCAATTGAAGATATTGCTCAATTAATTTATGACTTGAAAATGATTAATCCTGAGGCTAAAGTTTGTGTTAAATTAGTTGCTGCAGATGGAGTAGGCACAATTGCTGCCGGAGTTGCAAAAGGTTATGCGGATGTCATTCAAATTTCTGGCGCTGATGGAGGAACAGGAGCGTCTCCTTTGTCATCTATAAAATATGCAGGGAGTCCATTTGAGTTAGGCTTGGCAGAAACACAGCAGGTTTTGGTAATGAATGATTTAAGAGGGCGGGTCACTTTAAGAACTGATGGTGGTATTCATACAGGTAGAGACATTATAGTCGCTGCTATGTTAGGTGCTGATCAGTATGGATTTGGTACATCTGCACTAATTGCTTTAGGATGTAAAATGGCTCGTCAATGTCATTTAAACACTTGCCCC
>CEWO01053727.1_pt1 | contig 19009 bp, 21 predicted proteins | sample 361561 | NCBI WGS metagenome assembly CEWO01 (sample SAMEA2623627, study PRJEB7988) | marine metagenome | isolation source: saline water (ENVO:00002010), including
CAAAAATAAGCTCGGTGTTAACTCATCTATTGGTTCTTTTACTGTTCCTCTGGGGGCTACTATAAATATGGATGGAACTGCAATTATGCAAGGTATAGCAACAGTATTTATATCTCAAGCCTATAATATTGATCTTTCCATGGTTGATTATTTGATGGTCATTCTTACAGCAACGTTAGCTTCAATTGGAACGGCTGGAGTGCCAGGAGTTGGATTGATAATGTTGGCGATGGTCCTTGAGCAAGTTGGCCTTCCTGTTGAAGGAATAGCTTTAATCATAGGAGTGGACAGGCTTCTTGATATGACAAGAACAGCCGTAAATGTATGTGGTGATGCTATGGTTTCATGCGTAGTAGCTAATTCAGAAGATGAATTCAATTCAGAAACCTTTAATAGCAAAAATTAATATTTTAATTAAACGTCTATTCCGTTAGAATTTCGCGCTTATATTACGTATTCCAGTATTTTTGAGGAGAAAAAATGTTAGAAAGTTATCTTGCAATCCCCCCACTATTAGGCGTTTTTGGCTTATTAGTTGCCTTGGGTATTTATATAGTTGTCACAAGATTTCCAGAAGGTGATGAAAAAGTAAAGAAAATAGGTGATCAAATTCATCTTGGGGCTATGACCTTTATGAAGACTGAGTATACCTATCTCAGTATTTTTGCACTTGTAGTAATAATTTTAGTTTGGTTTTCTCTAGGCGAAGGAACAGCGTTAGCTGTGCTAGCCGGAGCATTATCTTCCTCTATTGCAGGCTGGATTGGCATGTATTCTGCTACAAAAGCCAATGTTAGAACTGCAACAGCTGCCTCTCAATCTGGTGCTGAGTCAGCTCTATCTGTTGCTTTTTATGGCGGATCAATAATGGGTCTTTGTGTCGCATCTCTAGGACTAATCGGTCTAGGTAGTATGTTCTATATTCTCAGTGGTGATGCCCACTCTCTTGAAGGTTTTGCAATGGGTGCATCTATTGTTGCTCTTTTTTCAAGAGTAGGTGGTGGAATTTATACTAAAAGTGCAGACGTAGGAGCTGATTTAGTTGGAAAACTTGAAGCCGGAATACCTGAAGATGATCCTAGAAACCCAGGAGTTATTGCAGATAATGTTGGAGATAATGTTGGAGATATAGCTGGAATGGGTTCTGACATTTTTGAATCTTATTGTGGCTCAATGGTTGCTTGCATAGCAATTGCATCAACTTATCTCATTACTTCTGAATTTTCTCAGGCACAAAAAGACGGCATGATGTTTTTACCACTCGCGCTCGCCTCAATAGGTTTAATTGCTTCTATCTTGGGAATTATTATTGTTAGATTATTCTCTAAATCCTCTCCTGCAAGCGCAATGAGATGGGGAACAATGGGAGCACCATTAATATTTGTAATTGCTGCTTATTTCTTAACAACTGCTTTAGTTGGGTCGAATGGAGTAGATGTCTGGCTTGCAGTGGTTTGTGGCTCTGTTGGCGGTATAGCAATTGGCTTAATCACTGAATACTACACAGGTTCAACACCAGTAGTTAAAATTGCAGAATCAGGTCAAACTGGCTCTGCAACTGTAATGATCACAGGACTCTCTGTTGGTATGCAATCAGTTGTGCTACCTGTGGCTTGTATTATCTTGATCATTTATTTATCAACTGAACTCACGGGACTATATGGTGTCGGTATAGCAGCTGTCGGAATGCTATCAACAGTTGGTATTACAATGGCAATAGATGCATACGGCCCCGTTGCTGATAATGCTGGTGGTATAGCGGAAATGGCAGGTATGCCGCCTGAAACAAGAGTTATTACAGATGAGCTTGATGAGCAAGGCAATACTACTGCCGCAATCGGTAAAGGCTTTGCAATAGGCGCCGCAGCTTTGGCTGCTCTCGCAATAATCTCAGCTTTTGTCTCTACTATCTCTGCTAATAGAGAAGAACCATTACAGCTTCTTTTATCTGATCCAATTGTTTTAATTGGTGTTTTCATTGGAGGAGCTATTCCTTTTCTAATAGCTTCCATAACTATGACAGCAGTCGGAGATGCAGCTTTTGAAATGATTAATGAAATCAGAAGACAGTTCAAAGAAATTCCTGGGTTGCTAGAGGGTACAGCTGAGCCTGATACTGAAAAATGTGTTGATATTGCTACCGCAGCAGCTCTTAAAAAAATGTTACTTCCTGGAATTATTGCTGTTTCTGCTCCCCCTTTAGTGGGACTCGGTATTGGCGCTGAAGCTCTCGGAGGCATGCTAGCCGGAGGCCTTCTAGTTTGTGTTCTTATGGCGCTCTTCATGGCAAATGCAGGTGGAGCTTGGGATAACGCTAAAAAATATATAGAAAAAGGTAACTTAGGTGGAAAGGGAACAGAAACTCACTCCGCCGCTGTAGTTGGAGATACTGTAGGAGATCCATTTAAGGACACTTCAGGCCCTTCTATGAATATCTTAATTAATGTAATGGCTATTGTTAGTTTAGTTATTGCACCACTTCTTTAGTATTTAAAGACTTTCTCATAGTCTTATGAGGTATGCCCGTATCAGATATATACGGGCCTAACTCTTCATAACCAAGATTTTTATAGAAACTTATTGCCTTCTCTCTGGCATTGAGAACAATAAACTCTGCTCCTTCTGTAGATGCATGATCCTCTAATTTATAGACAATTTCTGATCCTACCCCTTTTCTTTGAAAGGCTTGATCAACTGCCATATAACGTATTTGTGCTTCTTTACTTGAGTTGAAATGAACCCGTCCAGAGGCTATAACTTTATTTTGTTCATCAACTCCCATTAGATGAAAACTTTCTTCTTCAATAGCATCTGCTAAAGACTCTTTAGACATTCCTAAAGGCTTTCTAAGGATTTCCCACCTAAACAATAAATAGGCTTCCCATTCTTGATTTGTTTCAGGAGATTTAAGTAAGTAATTAGGCATATTTTATATTTAGATTTTACAATGACTTCATGGGAAAGCAGGACACTATTTACGAAGCCGGTAATTTAAGCGGTTTGCCATTTAGTTTCAATCAAGAAGTTACAGAAGTTTTTGAGGATATGATCGATAGATCCGTTCCAGGTTACAAGACGAGTTTAAATATAATTAGATATCTTAGTAAGAAATATTACCAAGAAAATACAAATTGTTACGATATAGGTTGCTCTTTGGGTGCATCGAGTGCTGCTATTCTTGATGGAGCTAATTCTCCTAAAGTAATTGCTGTTGATAATTCTGAAGCAATGATAAGTGAATGCAGAAGAAGATTTGAATCTCAAATAGATTCAAAATTTATCGAATTTAAAGCAGAGGACATAATGGAAACTAAACTGGAGAATGCCTCAGCTGTTGTTATTAATTATGTAATTCAATTCCTTGATATTCTCCAAAGGGATGAACTAATAAAACGAATACATAACTCTTTAGTTCCAGGAGGCATATTAATCTTGTCTGAAAAGATTCATTTTACAAATCAATTAGAAACAAATCGTTTTTATAAAACACATCATAAATTTAAATCTATGAATGGATATTCTGATATGGAAATCGCTGGTAAGAGAGATTCTTTAGAAGGCGTCTTAATTACAGAAACAGAAAAAGACCATATACAGAGGGCACTCGATTGCGGCTTCGCTAGATATGAAAAGATTCTGTCTAATTTAAATTTTAGAACATTTATATTTTTTAAATAAATGTTCATTTCTAAAGAGGTTGATGAATTATCTTTTGAGTATATTTCAAAACCTTTTGGAAATAAGAAAGATAAAAGGATAGGGCACTGGCTAGATCTACTAAACAGACTTAACTTTGTGAAAGAAGGGGTGGTGAATTTTGAACATGAAGTAGGAATCGATCTCAATCTTTCTGATATAACTGAAATTGAATCGATAATGCTTGAGCTCCTGCCTTGGAGAAAAGGGCCTTTCCGTATTAATGATCTTCTCATTGATAGTGAATGGAACTCAGATATGAAGTGGAAAAGATTTCAAGCCCTTAAAATTAACTTAAAAGATAAGTCTGTCCTTGATGTGGGTTCAGGAAATGGCTACTACGCTTTTAGAATGTTAGGTATGAAGGCAAAACAGATCTTATGCCTGGAGCCTAATCTAATGCATGTTTCTCAGTTTGCTGCGATAAATAGATTCTTTAATTCAAAAAAAATACGAATGATTCCAGAGAGATTGGAGTTATCTGGTATAAAAAACACTAAGTTTGATCGTGTTTTTAGCATGGGCCTTTTATATCATCAAAGAGACCCTCAGGAACATTTAAATGATCTAAAAGGCCTCCTTAAAACTGATGGTCAGATCATTGTCGAGACAATAATTGCGCCTGATGAATATGATATCGCTTTGGAGCCCTCAGACAGGTATGCTTCTATGCCAAATGTCCACTATGTTCATACTGATAAAGGCTGCAAATCAATATTTGAATCACTGCAATTAAATTTGGTTTCGGAGTCGGATTCCATTTTGACGAGCAATTTTGAACAAAGACAAACAAGATGGATGCCCTTTAAATCCTTTGAAGCTGCCCTAAACTCTGATAATAAATCTTTAACAATCGAAGGTTATCCTGCACCTTCCAGAAAATTTTATTTATTAGAAATAAGTTCTTAAGAGTCAGAGTAATCCACTCTATTGCCAATCCACCTTTCTACTATAATTTTTGCGAATTCTATCTCATTTTTTCCCAATTCGAGTGCTTCTATTTGTGCTACTTCTAGTAAATCTGAATCCCTTATTGGATTAGCTATTTTTAAATCCATAAGGCCTGATTGTCTTATTCCATAAATATCTCCAGCACCTCTAAGCTCCAGATCTTTTTCAGCAATCTGAAATCCATCATTAGTTGCTTCCATAGTTTTTATTCTCTCTTCTGCCAGTACAGATAATGGTTCTTTGTATAGCAAGAGACAATGAGACTCTGTATTAGCCTTTCTTCCAACTCTTCCTCGTAATTGATGAAGCTGAGATAAGCCAAGCCTCTCTGGGTTTTCAATAATCATTAAAGTTGCTTCAGGTACATCGACTCCAACCTCAATGACAGTTGTACAAACTAAAAGTTGCAGTACACCCTTTCTGAATTGATCTATTACTAGGTCCTTTTGCTCTTTCTTTAACCTTCCATGCACAAGTCCAACCTTAATCTTTGGAAGAGAATGAGAAATTTCCTTGAAAAGCTCTTCTGCGGATTGTGCTTCGAGTTCGTCAGAATCTTCAATCAATGTGCACACCCAATAGGCCCTTTTGCCTGTTAAACAAACTTCCTCAACTCTCTTAATTACTTTCTCTCTAAATGAATCAGGTCTAGAAGAAGTTTTTACCGGATTTCTTCCTGGTGGTAATTCGTCTATTACTGAAGTTTCTAAAGAACCATAAACAGTCATGGCAAGGGTTCTGGGTATTGGAGTAGCGGTCATTATTAGTTGATGAGGGCTTTGATTTTCCAGACCTCCTTTTTCGAGCATGGAGAATCTTTGGTGTACTCCAAATCTATGCTGTTCATCTATTACTGTTAAACCTAAGTTTTTAAATTCAACGCCTAGTTGAAAAATCGCATGTGTTCCTACAAGAATATCAATCTTACCTTCGGCCAGATCTTTAATAAGTATTTTTCTTTCTTTGGCTTTAGTTGATCCTGTCAGAAGTTGGACACGAACCCCAATACTTTCAAACCATCCATTGAAGGAATTGAAATGCTGTTCTGCAAGTATCTCAGTAGGACAGAGAAGAGCAGTTTGCCAACCATTAGATTTAGAATGCAGAGAAGCTAATGCACCAACAAGTGTTTTACCTGATCCAACATCTCCTTGAAGCAGTCTTCTCATTGGAGTTTTAGCCATTAAATCATTTTTTATTTCTTCCCATACGTTAAGTTGCGCACCTGTTAGGTCAAATGGAAGTGAATTTAGAAAATCTTTTTCATATTCTGATTTTTCTAACATTGACGGGCCTATTCTTCCTTCTAGTTCATTTTTTAAAATACCTGCACAAAGCATATGAGCAATTAATTCTTCTTTTATAAGTTTTTTTTGAGCAGGATGTCTTCCTTCAATTAACTCACCTAGATCTGTTTCCACAGGAGGTTTATGAAGAAATTTTAATGTCTGGAGGAGATTGCCATATTCTGAATAGTTTTGATTTTTAGATTCTTCCTGAAGAAGATTATTTTTTTCACAAAAATCTAGTGAACTTTCAATTATTTTTTTTAACTTATTCTGTTGCAGACCCGAAGTTGTTGGATAAATAGGAGTGAGATTCTTTTCTATTTCAACAGCTTCATCTTTTTCAAAGACCTGATATTGAGGATGAATCATTTGTTTGCCATTTGGTCCCGGTGTAATGGCTCCAAAACATCTAATCATTTTCCCTTCTTCAAGAGCTTTATGCTGAGCCATGGCAAAATTAAACATTCTCATAGTAAGTTTGCCTGTTCCGTCATAAATCTCTGAAAATAGCATTCTTCTACCTCTAAAAACCACTGTGGACTTCATGATTTCTCCTTCAATTAGCACAGTATTCTGGAAGGTTGCTTCGCCTATAGGGGTAATAAAGCTTCTATCTTCATAACGAAAAGGTAGATGAAAAGCAGCATCGGAAATGGAAAATATACCTAGATTATTTAGAGAAGATGCGCCTTTAGGGCCGACACCTTTTAAATTTTGAATTGATTGAAGATCTTTGGATTCTTCATTCATGAATTTTTATTTTGTTTTAGCCAGAATAGCTTCTACCTCAATGGACGAGTCTAAGGGCAATCTGGCAACTTGAAGAGCTGCTCTTGCAGGAAAAGGCTCAGTAAATAGTTCTTTCATAATTTCATTAACTGAATTGAAGAGAGATAGATCTTGAAGAGAAACATTCAATTTGACGATATGATTTAAATCAAGTCCTGCTTCTTCGCACAGTACTTGAACATTTTGGAACACTTGTCTAATTTGCCTCTCATCCCCTTCAACAAGTTTCATTGTCTCTGGATCAAGAGGAATTTGTCCTGACAAGAAGATTAAATTCTCAGTTTCAATGCCTTGTGAGTAAGGTCCTATTGCCGCAGGTGCTTTATCTGTGCTGATCTTTTTTTTCATAATTAGTGCAAAGCAGTTGCTTGTCTCATTTCTTGATCATGTATTCTTGCAACTGAAACAATACTTTTGAGCGTTCTTATCTTTCTTATAATTCTCGACAGATGTAGTCTATCAGATACTTCAAGGTGTAAAACAAACTCGTGCATTCCAGTATTAATTTCAGTTGTTTGGATGGAGCTAATATTGGTTTCTTGACTTGTTATAACCGCAGCTAAGTTAGCAAGAAGGCCTGGCTCATCTTTTGCAATAACTTTAATTTCAGAGGTAAAAACTCTACCGGAAGGATCACCCCAGTTTACAGGAAAACACTGCTGAGGATCTTCTCTTACCGAGAGTATATTTTTACATCTCTCTTGGTGAACAACTAAACCTCTTTCGGCTGTAAAATGTCCTATCACCGAATCACCTGCAATGGGTTTGCAACAAGGTGCATAATTAACTATGAGACCCTCAGAGCCAGTTATTTCTAGTGGTACGATATTTTTTGATTCAACATTCTCTGTTTCTTTTAGGAAGCCAATAAATTGCTGTGCAACAATATTTCCTACTCTAAGGCCAAGGCCAATTTCTTCTAGCAATCTATTTAGACTTCTAACTCCAATATTATTTAAGACACCTCTCAGTTCATCTTTATCTATATCTCTTAATTTAATATTCATGTTTCCAAGTGATTGATCTAATAAAGTCTTTCCAAATTTCCTTGCTTCTGAAGTTTTTAAGTTGCTCAAGTAGTGCCGTATACTGTTTCTTGCTCTAGGCGTGATAGCAAAATTAAGCCAAGCTGGAGATGTTTGAGGAACTTTTTCGGTTAATATCTCAATAGTTTGACCACTTTCAAGAGGAACACTCAAAGGGGCGAGTCTTCTGTTAATTCTGCAAGCTGCACAGTGATGGCCAATATCAGTATGCACCGCATAAGCAAAATCTATAGCAGTAGAGCCTCCTGACATTTCAATAATTTGTCCTCTAGGAGTAAATACATATATCTCATCAGGAAAAATATCTGTTTTAACCGATTCTATAAATTCTTCCGTAGATTCAAAGTTTTCTCTCATTTCTAGCAATCCTGCCACCCATCTTCTTGCTTTAATTTGGGGGCTGGTATCAGATTGATTACCAGATTTATATAGCCAATGTGATGCAATTCCATTTTCAGCCATATCATTCATTTCTTGAGTTTTTACTTGAACCTCTACGGGAAATCCTCTGAGACCTACAACACCTGTATGCAATGATTGATATCCATTTGATTTAGGAATCGCTATGTAATCTTTGAATCGACCCTCCACAGGCTTATAGAGGTTATGTATGTGGCCCAATGTTCTGTAACAGTTTTCAGGAGTATCGACTATTATTTTTATAGCATATACATCCATAATTTCTTCGAAAGATCTCTGTCTTTCTTTCATTTTTCTATAAATGCTATAAATGTGTTTCTCTCTTCCTTCAACTAAAGCAGGAATGCCTTGATCAAGAAGTTTTCTATTTAATTCTTTCTGAATCTTATCTAGAGTTTTTTTCTGGCCCCCACGGTTTTTCTTAACCGCTGCTGTAAGTCTTTCAAATCGAGTAGGATATATTACCTTGAAAGCCAAATCTTCAAGCTCACGATAAACATTATTCATTCCGATCCTATGAGCAATTGGGGCATAAATTTCTAAAGTTTCCCGTGCTATCTTCACTTGTTTTTCCCTGTTCAGATAAAGCAGAGTCCTCATGTTATGTAATCTATCAGCAAGCTTGACCACAATTACCCTAATGTCTTTAGACATCGCGAGAACCATTTTCTGAAGATTTTCTGCTTCACCAGCACTGCGATTAGATATTGATAGCTTATCGAGCTTACTGACCCCATCAACAAGTTCAGCCACATCTTTATTAAATTTCTCTTCAATGACACTTTTTGGAATACCTGTATCTTCAATGACATCGTGTAACATTGCGGCTGAAAGGCTATCTTCATCCATTCTAAAGGAGCTGAGTATTGTTGCTACAGCTATCGGGTGAGTGACATAAGGGTCACCACTGGACCTGAACTGACCAGAATGGGCTTCACAAGCAAATTGATACGCTCTGTTAACTTGCTTAACTTTCTTCGGATCTAGATAATCCGAAAGCTTTTTAGATAAGGCTCCAATAGATTCCATAACAAAAATAAGACAACAAAGATTAAGTATCTCTGTTTTCTTATGTTATTGCTATTTTTTTTAGATTTTTTAAGACTGGGGTAAGTCTTCAGCAGAAAGTTCGTCAGAGAACTCCTGTTCTAAGTCTGCGATATCAACCTTAAGATCATTAATGTTTTCTACTGTTACTGTTCCAGCTTCGATTTCTCTTAAAGCCATAACGGTAGGCTTATCATCTTCCCAGTCTAAAGTAGGGCGTCTACCACCAGTAGCAAGCTGTCTAGCTCTCTTAGCAGCCAATATTATCAACTCATATCGTGTTGATACCTTTTCTAAACATTCTTCTACAGTAATTCTAGCCATTTTTTTTCATTTGGTTGTGAGGAACAGCATTCTAAAGCAAACTCTTTATTCAATCCAGCAATAGATTTAAAGATTTATCAGCCATTATATTTCTTTCGTCTTTTATACCTCCTTCAGAGAAAATAAAGTTTTTTAAATCTTCTAGAGCTAGGGAAAAATTATCATTAACAATTATTTGATCAAATTTCTTTCCTATTTCGACTTCTTTTTTAGCTTCTTTTAGTCTTCTTTTAATTTCTTCTTTAGAATCTTGGGCCCTTTTGCTGAGCCTAGAAGAAAGATCATCGAAAGAAGGGGGGATAATAAAAATTGTTTTTGTTTCAGGAAACGCCTCTTTTACTTGCAAGGCACCTTGAATATCAAGCTCTAAAATCACATTTTCTTTATTAGATAGAGAATTTAGAACCCATTCTTTAGGAGTGCCATAAAGATTGCCAAAAACTTCTGCATACTCCAGAAACTCATTATTTTTTATCTTTTTCTTAAATTCTTCTTCTGAAATGAAGAAATATGATTCATTGTCTTGTTCTTTTGCTCTCTTTTCTCGAGTAGTGCAAGAGATTCCAAGTTTAGTTTTATCTGCATTATCGTCTTCTAAAGTTGCGTGAATTAAAGACGTCTTGCCTGTGCCAGACGGTGCAGATATTACAAATAATTTGCCCATGATTAAAAAAAGTTTATTGTAGGTGAAATATATTTAAAATATTAAAGTTTTTATAATTTATGAAAAAAAAAGAGGATATTTTCTTTGAGTTAGCCCTAGAATCTAATTCATTAACACTTGGTGATTTCACTTTAAAATCCGGCAAGAAGAGTCCTTATTTTTTTAACATAGGTTCATTCTTTAATGAGGGTCATATAGGGAAGCTTGCAGAATTGTATGCAGATGTCATCTTAGATAACGGACAGGAATTTGATCTTATCTTTGGACCGGCATACAAAGGGATTCCCTTAGCTGCAGCGATTTCAACTACCTTAAGTCTTAAGTCTTCAAAATCTATTCCCTTTGCATTCGATAGAAAAGAAGAGAAGTTGCATGGAGAGGGAGGATCAATTGTTGGTGAATTGACAGATAAAAGAGTTCTTATAGTGGATGACGTACTTACTGCAGGGACTGCATTAAAGCAGTCTATAAAAACTATACAGCATTACGGTGGTAAAATAGTTGGCAGTTTAGTTGCCCTAGATAGAGAAGAAATTTTAGAAGGTGTTTTGGCTAGAAATAGAATTCTCGATGACTACGGTGTAGAGGTAATGTCAATCGCAAGAATTTCTCAGTTAATTGATTTTTTTACTCTATCCAATAGAAAAGAAGAAGCTAATACAATTAAAAATTACCTTAAAGGTCTTTGATGTTTACAGGAATCGTTCAGGAAATTGGAATCATTTTAGAAAGAGAAGAAACTGACTCAGGAATTTCTCTAACTATAGCTACCTCGGAAAGCTTTCTAGAAAAACTAACTATTGGAGCGAGTATAGCTGTAAATGGTGTATGTCTTACTGTTGTAGAGTTCTTTGGAGATAGCGTCAGGTTCGATGTTATTCCTGAAACTTTAAGAGTCACTAATTTGAATAAAGTAACTAAAGACTCAAGAGTTAATCTTGAACGCTCGTTAAAATTTGGAGATGAGGTAGGTGGCCATGTTTTATCAGGTCATATTTCCTGTACCGCATCTTCGAGACTAGTTAAATCAGATGACGAGGTCGAATTGATACTATCTTGCCCCAAAGAATGGATGAATTATATATTTCATAAAGGATACGTTGCCGTAAATGGAGCAAGCCTTACTGTTGCAAAAAAAGAAAGCGATAATTTTTCAGTCTTTCTAATACCTGAGACACTTAAGGCAACAAATTTGCATGAAGTATTAGTTGAAGATCTATTAAATATAGAAGTTGACCAAACAACTTATGCTGCTGTCAAAGCTACAGAGGCAAGGCTCTTAGATGTATAGTAGAAAAAGGGAATTAACCTTTGAGGTTTTCTTTTACAATTCTGCTGACAATACCCATATCAGCATTTCCATGTATTTTTGATTTCAGGGCACCCATGACCTTACCCATATCTTGAGGTTCTTTGGCTTCAGTGTCAGAGATTACATCACTGACTATTAATTTTATTTCTTCTTCGCTGAGTTGCTCAGGAAGGAAATCTTGGAGAATCAATATTTCTGAATTCTCTTTATCTGCTAATTCACTTCTTCCGGCCTCTAAAAACTGAGTCTTGGACTCTTTTCGTTGTTTAATCATTCTCTGAAGAATTTTGATAGAGTCTTCATTGGTTATTTCTTCTCTGCGATCAATTTCTTCTTTCTTGAGTTCAGAGAGTGCCATACGAAGAGTCGAAGTTCTCTCCTTATTTCTTTCTCTCATGGAGGATTTGACTGCCTCTTCTACGAGATGTCTTATTGAATCTGACACTGAATGGCTGATTAAAATCTAGGAGGTCTTCCTAAACGATTTTTTCTTTGATTTTTTTGTTCTCTCTTAACTGCAGCAGCTTTTTTTCGTTTTAAAACGGAAGTTGGCTTTTCATAAAACTCCCTTTTTCTAACTTCAGGAATGATACCTGCTTTTTCACAGGCTCTTTTGAACTTCCTGAGCCCTACATCAAAAGATTCGTTTGGTCTTATTTTTATTGATGGCATAAATATCCTTTACGGATGCGCAATTCTATAGAAGCATTTTTAATTTGGAAAGTGTTTCTTTTTTTTTATTTTCAACGAGAATAGCTATCTTTAAGCAATATGAAAGTTTTAGGAATTGAAACGTCTTGCGACGAAACGGGCGTGGCTATCTTTGATACAAAGAAAAACACGATAGTTTCTGAGCAACTTTATAGCCAAGCAGCAAAGCATGCTTTGTATGGTGGTGTGGTTCCTGAACTAGCTTCCAGGGATCATCTAAAGAAGTTGATTCCACTTATCCATCTAACTATCAAAGAGTCAGGGTACAATCTTGATGAGATAGATGGAATTGCTTATACGGCAGGTCCAGGTCTTAGAGGACCTCTCTTAATTGGAGCTTCTACCGCAAAAGCTATTGCTATGAGCTTGGATAAACCTTCAGTGGGAATACACCATATGGAAGCCCATCTCTTGATAAACCTTTTGGAGAATCCTGCACCATCCTTTCCCTTCTTAACGTTATTAATCTCTGGAGGTCATTGTTTACTCATTAATTCAAAATCTCTTGGTAGTTACCAAATAATTGGCCAGACTCTAGACGATGCTGTTGGAGAGGCATTTGATAAAGTTGCAAAAATATTAGAGCTTGGTTATCCGGGTGGTCCTAAAATTGAAGCTTTAGCAAGACAAGGAAATCCTTTTGCATTTAGTTTTCCCAGACCTATGACAAATAAATCAAACTTAGATTTTAGTTTTAGCGGACTAAAAACAGCAGTTTATTATGAGTATAAGAAGATGAACAAAATCACCAACAGCCAAAAAGCAGATATAGCTGCTTCTTTCCAGTCTGCTGTTGCAGATACATTGTTATTGAAGACCAGAAAGGCACTCATAGAAACGGGTTTAAACGAATTAGTCATTGGAGGAGGTGTAGCTTCTAATAAATTTATAAGAGAAAGATTAATTTCAGGCCTCAAAGAAACTAACATTTTTTTCCCTCCGATAGAAAGATGCACTGATAATGGTGCAATGATTGCTTATGCAGGAAGTTTTTACCTTAAAGAGACAGAACAAAATATGAGACTAGATATCAAACCGAGATGGCCTTTATCAGAATTAAATCATGGATAAAGTATTCATTAATAATCTAGAAGTTGAAGGAATCATAGGAATCTTTCAATGGGAGAGAGAAGTGCGGCAGTTAATTTCAATTGATATTGAGATGGACTTCGATAACAAAAAAGCAGCAAAGTCTGACAATATAGAAGATGCATTAAATTATAAGCTCGTCGGAAAGAGAATTACTAGTTACGTTCAAAAATCAAAATTTAAATTAGTTGAGGCTCTGGCAGAAAGTATATCAAAAATAATTCTCAAAGAATTTCCAGTGTCCAGCGTTAAAGTAACTCTACGCAAACCAGGTGCAATGAGAGGCTCGGATTCAGTAGGGATCTCGATAACTAGACCTTGAAGAAAATAGTTTTTGTTAGCATCGGTAGTAATTTAGATGCAGAAAAAAATATGAATCTAGTTGAGGGTCATTTGGATTCTTTCTTTGACGTAACTTATTCTAGTACCTATAGAACTACTCCAGAAGGTTTCAAAGGTGAGGATTTTCTCAATAGGGTCTGCAAATTTGAAACCGACAAAGATCCTTATGAAATCAGAGGTTTATTGAAGCAAATAGAGGTGAACATGGGCAGAACTAAAGAACAAAAAGGTATGTCTAATAGAGTAATAGATCTAGACCTAATTTTATATGGAGATTTGATTGTCAATGATCAAGAGTTAGAGCTTCCTAGCTTAGATATACAAAAGTATAAATTTGTCTTGGAGCCTTTGTCGGAAATAGCTCCAACTTTTATCCATCCAGTTCTTGATAAGTCATATCTAGATTTATTAAATGCCTTGTAATCTTTGAAATTTAAAGAAGATAAGAAATTTTATCGTTCTCAAGACTAACCCAAATATTTCCTGTACATTAAACTTTGATAATAAATTAGAAAAAAGGAAAACTATGAAAAAATTAATTTTAATTATATTCGCAACATTATCTTTGTCTGCCTTTTCAGATCATCACGAAAGTGCACCCATGACAACTGATGGCGCTTTTACAACTTTAATGATTGCGGCATCTGATATAAATAAATATACAGAGACATTAAGAGAGAATCCGTCTGCTTTTCAGGCAACAGGAACTACAGGTGCCGGTGTTTGTGTAACTAACTCTGGAAATGACTACCCAGGTCAAATGATGGTTTGGAGTGCTTTTCCAGATGTTGCAACAGCCTTAACTGGTGGAACTAAATATGATCCACAAAGCGCTCCCAGAAGCTTTGAGAGACTAAGAGAGATTAAATATGGAGTAACTTGGAAGCCCTTGACTCCTTTCAGATTAGAGCCAGGTTATGAGAGAGTGCAAAGGATTAAAGTTTCAGCTGAAAATCTTCAGGCTTTTAGCGAAGGTCTCAATAAACTTGAATCTTCTATCAAGTCAGCAGGTCATCATAATTTCTACAATGGAGCATTTGTTCAAATAGGTGGAGGGACTCATGAAGTAGAAACTTTAATGGTGAGATCAATAACTCGCGATGCAAATGCTATGGGCATTTTATTTGATGAATATTTTGCAGGAACAGCAACTTGGGCAGCTGATTATGACAATCTTATGCTTCTTGGAGAAGTGATGTCAGATAACATGGAAATTTGCGAACAACTTTATTTTGGCAGTTAATAGGCTATAAATACCCGGTTATCTATTGAAGATCTCCGGGTATTCTTTTTAAATATTCTCTCCAAGAGCTCTTGCTCTCTCAGAAACTGATTCCTCATCAGCTTTAAGGTTTTTCACGGCTAAGAACAAAGTTATTGTAGGAATTATTAATATAAAAAGTATTAGTGCCATAGAGGTTTGCATAGCATCGCCCGGAGCATAACCTTGATATTCAAACATATCACTTATTCGTCCAAGTGTATAAGGACCAAGCGCTAGTCCAATCATACTTAGGGTAAGTATAAAGAAGGCACCTGCCATAGCCCGCATTCTTGGAAGGACTAGATTTGTGACTGTTGTTGCAGCACAACCGACATAAACAGAACTTCCTATGTGGTAAATAAAATTAAACACTAGTGATGCATTCCTGCTTTCTGAGTAAATCATCCCAAGACAGCCTAATGTAGTTATTAAGACTCCACCTACAAATATGACATAGAGCCTTCCGCCTGAATACTTATCTCTTAATTTATCACCGAAATATCCACCGCCTATTACTCCAATAAAAGAGCCAATTGCAGTAATCAAACCAATCATTGTGCCTATTTCAAGGGCAGTCATGCCATGATAATTAATATAGAAAGAAGGTGTAAAAGCTGAGTATGCATAGCCGACAAAAGGTATGCACGGGAAAGATATAAATGAGTAGATTATGGCTTTACTTCTAAACATTAAAGTAAAAGCAACAATATCTCGTTTGCTTAAACTTTGTATCCAAGTACAGACTAAATATGTACCAATACCCCAAGCAACCCATTGCAGGAAGTCATCCGTTAGTTTGTATAAAGAAAAACATACAATAAAAATCGTGGAAGCTATTAAAAAATTTATGCCTAGGGACTTCAAGGTATCTTTGTCCCCTAGAAGAGATAAAGGAGTAAGACCTATAAATTCTTTAAAGGTGTCTTTAAACGGCTCTTTGCTAGGTTCTGTAATTATCCCTTCACTCATTCCTCTGATGGGTTCTTTAATGAAAGTAAAAGTAATCAGTGAGAGTAAAATTCCCGGAAGCCCAACTCCCATGAATGCAGCTTGCCACCCCTTAAGTCCAAAAGGCGCTAGAGCAGGGTCGGGATAAGCTGAGTTCCAAGTATCTAAAATCGCTCCTCCTAAAAATAAACCAATGCCTGCTCCGAGATAAAGCCCACTGGAATATATTGATAATACTGTAGCTCTAACTCTAGGAGAGAAGTAGTCCGATAGAAGAGAATAGGCTGATGGCGTCGCAGTAGATTCCCCGATACCAACTCCAAACCTATAAATTGAGAGGCTTAAAAAAGATTTAGCCGTACCAGACATAAAAGTCATCAAACTCCAGAAAGCTAACCCTATGCTAATAAGGTTTTTTCTATTCCATGAGTCTGCTAATTTACCCATAGGTATGCCAACTACCGAATAAAAGACTCCAAAAGCAGTTCCAAATAAAAAGCCAATGTCACTATTGGAAATTCCAAGGTCTGCCTTGATGTCCTCCGCTAAGATAGAGAGAATTTGCCTATCTACAAAGTTGAATATATAAACTAAAACAAGAAGACTTAGGGCAACTTTTGCGTGATAGCCACCAACCTCAGAATTTTTCTCTTCTGACAAAATTTTTCCCCTTTATAATTATTTCTTTATGATTCTATCTTAGCTGTAGCATTACCAGTGATGACAGATACATCGTTTTGGTTAGTTGTTTCTATCAATAGATCAACAACCTTACCATCATCTTCTTGTCGAATTTCAATAATAGTAGCTTTGCCAGTAAGAGTGTCGCCAGGCCAAACTTGATTAGTAAACCTAACGCCATATTTCTTTAAAGCTCCGTCACCAACATAATCCGTTAGCATCGTTCCTGTTAACCCCATTGATAGCATGCCGTGGGCAAATACACTTGGATAACCTGCGATTTGAGTAGTAAAGATTTCATCTGTATGAAGGGGATTATAATCTCCTGAGGCTCCGGCATACTGAACTATCTGAGTTCTTTTTAGATCTTCAACCAATACTGCAGAATGTGTATCACCAACATTTATTTCATTTTCTTTTAACATTATTTTTCTCCTAACTATCTACAGCTCTTTCTGTCTGAACCCCAACGCCAGTTGCAGTTATGACTAGTTCACCATTCTGGTTTCTATATTCTGTAACACTCTCGCTAAATTTTAATTTACCAGCTCGCTTGCTTTCCTTTTCCCAAGAGTTTCCTGGTTTTGTTGTAGCAGTGAGGACATCACCTGCTTTTAAAGGTAAGTGATACTCAAAGTGCTGTTCTGCATGAAGTCCCATAGCAGCGCCACCACCACCTCCACTTGAGTCTTTTGAAGGCTTAGATCCAGTTGCTTCTTTTCCAGAACCAAACCAACCTTCACCACCTATCTTTGGTCTAAGAAAATAATCGGGGTCGAATTGAGCACTTGATTGTGCAAAGGTAGGCGGAGCAATAATTCCACCCGAATCCGACTTTTTTGCATAATCTTCGTCATGATAAATTGGATTTGCATCTCCAACTGATCTTGCAAACATCATAATATGACTTGCTTCTACTAAAAATTTATCAATAGCCATCTTTTCTCCTATAAAAAATTCTTTTCAACTAAATCCCAGGCTGTGTCTGAAAGATTCCTAACTCCAGCCGCTCTATCAGCAGCATTCTCATTTGCTGCGGTTCCATCTCTAACCCTGCCTAATATGCCTTGAAGGATACCAGCAAGTTTAAATAAGTTGTATGCAGTATATAGATCCCATTCTTCAGTGAGATCAATATTGATTTGTTCTGAATAAAGACTTACATAATCATCAATAACTGGAATCCCTTTTTCTTTGCAGTACGATGTATCTGCAAGTTTTGGGTTCATTGTGTATTGAAGACAATGATAATTAAAATCTGCGCATGGATCTCCTAGTGTTGATAATTCCCAATCAAGGATTGCGATCACCCCAGGATCATTCTTCCCTATCATGACATTACTTAAACTATAGTCTCCATGAACTATCCCTGTTTTCTTCTCTGTAGGTAAGTTTTCAGGTAACCAGTCTATTAGATTATTCATCGAATCGATGGTTTCTGTTTCTGAATCCATGTATTGCTTAGACCACCTAGCAACTTGTCTACCAACATAGTTACCTGGTTTTCCAAAGTTCTCAAGGCCTATGGCCATTGGATCAACTGAGTGTAATTTAGCCATGGAATCATTCATTGATTCATAAACTCCTTTAGCTTCCTCTTTATCACTATCTTCCATAGCAGGATCCCAGAGGACTCTTCCATCTTTAAATTCCATTAAATAAAAAGCCGTACCAATAATGTCCTCGTCTTCGCAAAGTGCGTAACTTTTTGGAACAGGTACATCAGTTTTATTGAGAGCCGTTATGACTGTGTACTCTCTATCCACAGCATGAGCTGACTTTAGCAGTTTTCCAGGAGGCTTTCTTCTTAACACATAGGATTGATTAGGGCTTATAACTTTGTAGGTTGGATTAGATTGCCCGCCTTTAAACTCTTCGATTTTAATTGTTCCTTCGAAATCCGGTACATTTTCTTGCATGTACTCTTCAAGCTTTGACACATCGAATTGATGTCTTTCTAAGACTTCCATGGTTCCAGTATTTTCTTCGGATATATGCAGATCGTTTGTCATGCTTTAATAATAAGTTAGATATAAAAATGATCAAAGAAAAAAATTCAGACTAGTTAATCGACCTTCCACCATCCACTTTAATTACTTGGCCGGTGATATATTTTGCATCCGATAGAAACACTGCTACAGAAGATATATCTCTGGGATTTCCAATCCTGCCTAGTGGAACTCTTGATAATCTTATTTTCTGTTGTTCTTCTGATAAATCTTCGTCTTCAGGCCACAGAATAGCTCCAGGAGAAATAGCATTAACTCTTATTTCTGGAGCTAACTCTTTTGCTAGAGATTTGGTAATGCCTTCAAGAGCAGATTTAGCACCCGAATACAGACTGAAGTTTTTTATTCCACTCGGAGCTAATGTATCTGAGATATTTATAACACAGCCTTTCCCTTTTCTTAAGAAGGGCAGTAATGCTTGAGTCAG
>CEWO01017288.1_pt1 | contig 18964 bp, 18 predicted proteins | sample 361561 | NCBI WGS metagenome assembly CEWO01 (sample SAMEA2623627, study PRJEB7988) | marine metagenome | isolation source: saline water (ENVO:00002010), including
AACCTTCAATCGTTTGTGTGGCTCTTCAATGCAAGCAGTTCATGTGGCTGCTGCAAACATTCAGGCTGGGTGGGGAGAGTGTTTCCTCGTTGGTGGGATGGAGTCCATGTCTCGAGTCAAAAGGCGTGGTTTCAATTGGTCGCCACACCCTAGTTTAGAGGACTCATATCCTGCAGCTTACATCAACATGGGCATGACTGCCGAAAATGTTGCTGAAAAATTTGGGATTTCTCGACTTCGTCAGGAAGAGTTCGCATTAGCCTCACACGAGAAATCGGCTGCTGCACAGCAAGCAGGGCACTTCGATGGTGAGTTGTGTGAGATTATGCACGATGGTGATTCGATCGATGAGGATGGCTGTATCAGGGCTTCAACCAACCTAGAATCGATGGCAGGCCTCCACCCGGTATTCAAAGAAGATGGGTCAGTTACTGCTGCTACATCTTCCCCACTAACCGATGGTGTAGTATTCTCAATTATTTGCAGTGAGGAATTCGCCCTTTCCCACGGCTTACAACCAATCGCAACCATTGTCTCGGCTGCGGTTACAGGCTGCCCTCCAGATTACATGGGATTAGGGCCGATTGCTTCGACTAGACTCTGTCTTGAGCGAGCAGGATGGTCAATAGAAGACATTGATGTTTTTGAATTGAATGAAGCCTTCTCATCCCAAGGCTTGGCGTGTATCGATGAACTTGGAATTGATATGTCAAAAGTCAACCTTGACGGAGGGGCAATGTCGATTGGTCATCCACTAGGTGCCTCTGGTGCACGAATCACATGCAAAGCCGCTTCACTCTTACAGCGAACCGGTGGTCAGAAGGCTATTGCGACCATGTGTATAGGTGGCGGAATGGGCATCGCAACTGCCCTTGAACGGTACTGATTATTCCTCTTCTTGAATGGATATCAGGAATCCTTCACAATTTGGGCAGCGATCTTCAATTGACAATCTTTCAGGTATTACGGCTAGTAAACTACTACAATTTGGGCAGGAGGCATATACTTCTTCGCCAGAGAGTTCAGATGATGATCCTGACCCTTGGGAAAACCATTGCACGAACATGGGATGACGAAGTGTCTTGATACGCCGATTTGTCGCCCTTCCCAATAGTAGTAAAAGTCCTGATTGAATTAGTAAAATCATTTGATTTGATGCGATGGACAACAATCCTTGAACCACACCAACAGTCACGAAGAATACTGCCAATAAACGGAGTAGATTCGAGTATTTCTGATCTGAATTGGGGGTTTTTTGCCGAAACCCATAGGCAGTGACAATTGCATATAGCACAATTAGTCCAGATATTCCGAGGGCAAATCCATCGAATAGTGTGTTTCCAAGATTTCCTATTGTAATCATTATCAAGATAAAAATCCCGATATCTAAGAGACCGAAGATGAATAGATGGCGATGAATTGCTGCCAACCGGTTGGGCTCCACAGATGCTCCAATAACCTCGCCTACATCACTCAGTCGGTCGGCGACGCACTCTTGAACAACGGCCGTTTGGATTGAATCGTGACCAAGGACACCGGTGTAGCTGTTCACAGCGATGCATTGGCTGGAAAGCGTGTATTGCTGGCCATCACAGGTGGCATTGCAGCAGTTGAATCAATACGTCTAGCGAGGGAATTACGCAGACACCAGGCTGAGTTGACCGTTATCATGAGTTCTGAGGCGACCAAGGTAGTCACACCACTGGCGGTTGCATGGGCATCTGATGTAGAAGTGCACCAAGGTTGGTCTCCAGAAATGGCACAATTAGATGGACATGACATTATACTCATTGCCCCGGCTACTCGCAACACAATTTCGAAGCATATCCATGGAATCATGGATTCGCCTCTGATGATGGCACTTTCTGCAGCACGTGGGCGAGGCGCCCGGATGTGCTTTGTTCCATCAATGCATCAAGATCTATTCGATGATCCTGTGACTCAGGAACTTCTTGATGCCTTGGCAGCAGAGGGAAGCTCAGTATTGGTCGACGATGCCGAGGAAGGTAAGAGGAAGCAGCCCGACCCTGTTGCAATCGTAGCGGCAGTATGTCATTTAGCTAATACTTCTGAATCGTCGAAAACTGTAGCAATAACGCTTGGAGCAAACAGAGCACCAATTGACGCAGTCCGTGCGATTCAGAATGCTTCGTCTGGAAGAACGGGGTGGTTAATTGCAGAATACCTTCATCGAATGGGGCATAATGTCATCTGTATAGCTGGAAAAACCTCTGCTGATCCATCCTTCGAATTACCAGATGTCCGTCGTGATGGAACTCCCGACGGAATGCTCAGAGTATGCCAACAAGTTGCCAATGATACTAATCCTAACGTCTGGATTCACGCTGCAGCCGTCCTAGATTACTATGCAGAGGCAGAGGACGGCAAGAAACCGAGTGGAGTAGATAATTGGTCACTTGACTTGACCCCTGGTCCAAAACACATAGCAGAACTAGCTTCCCTCGTAGAAGGTGCAACTCGTATCGGATTCAAACTTGAATCAGACGTTACACCTGCTACACTAATCGAACGCGCGAGCGCTCAGATAGAGCGCTACGGCGTCAATGCAGTGATTGCCAATCTCATGGAAGAGATGAATGACCCAGATAAGATTCGTGCTCGAATCGTTCATGCTGATGGAACCGTCGACGAAGCCTCTGATGACCGTGCACTGTGCGAGGCCATCAACCGCCTCATCAAGGGCTAATGAAGCCGCTCACAGCGTCACATTCAAGCGACGCTCGCAGGCGACGAGTCTCATGGCGAAGCATGACAAGGCCAAGCGTGGCATCCCTTCGAAGGATGATTTCAACGCTTGGTACCCGGCTATCGTTGAGATTGCCGACCTTGTCGACAAGAGGTATCCGATCAAGGGTATGGATGTTTGGAAGCCCTATGGCTGGAAGGCCATGACCTTGATTGACACACTGACTCGCGCGGAGATGGAAAGAACTGATCACGAGGAGTACAACTTCCCATTATTGGTCCCAGAGGATCTTTTGGACAAGGAGAATCGGTTAGTTTCTTTGCTGAAAAAAGCACGTGAAGAGGGTGTAGATCCTTCTGAACTTCGTTTGGATGAGGAAGAAGGCGGCTTCAAGAAAGAGGTGTACTGGGTCAAACACGCCGGCGAAAACGAACTCGATGTGCCGATGTTTTTGCGACCGACCAGTGAGACTCCGATGTACACAATGTTCCCACTTTGGGTTCGTTCACACGGCGACCTTCCACTCAAAACATTCCAAATCGTCAACACTTTCCGTTATGAGACTAAACAAACACGTTCATTCATACGTGTTCGAGAGATACATTTCTTTGAAGCTCATACCGCTCACAAAGATCAGGCCGGGGCTGATGCACAGATTGCTCAAGACGCTGAGATTGTTCAGAACCTATTGCATGATTTGTGCTTCCCTGCTATTGTTTCAAAGCGCCCGGTCTGGGATACTTTTCCTGGTGCTTGGTACTCGACAGCAGTTGATGTTGTAATGCCTAATGGTCGCACTTTGCAAGTGGCTACTTACCATCATTACAAAGATCAGTGGGCTAAGGCATTCGACTTGAAGTATGAAGATACTAATGGTCAAACCCAATATTGCCATCAGACCACCTTCGGGATGTCGGAGCGAATGTTGGGTGCAGTTGTCGGCATGCATGGAGATGATGCAGGGCTTATTTTCCCTCCAAAGATTGCACCCATTCAAGTTGTCCTGATGCCCGTAGCCGCACATTTAGATCAGTCAGTCATCCCGACTATCGAAAAGATGGCTACTCAATTGAAGGCTGCCGGATACCGAGTAAAGGTCGATAATCGAGATATTAGGCCCGGCGCTAAGCACTATGATTGGGAGATTAAGGGAGTCCCACTTCGACTCGAACTGGGTCCTCGCGATATCAAATCAGGAAAGTTCGTCATGAGTATGCGTACTGGTGGCAAGGAATTCCACGATTCAAGTGAATTGATCAATGTCGTAGCCGACGCTTTGACCAGAACTGAAAGCGAATTACGTATCCGTTCCACAGCACACATGTCTCACTTCGTAATTCCATTCCCTGGCATTACTCAGACAGATGACGGTTGGCAACTCAATAGTGAACTTGAGGATGGTAAGGTCTACGAATTCGCATTTGATGGAAATGATTCAGATGCAGAGATCCTTGAACGTGCTTCTGGCCTTACTTTCCTAGGTGATAGTATCGAACCATTCACGGAACCTCGTCCATGTGCCGTCACGGGACGAATGACGACACGACGCCAGCATTTGGCCCGGATGTATTGAGCATCATCTCTTCCTGAGGCTATAGGCCATCAAGGCTGTGCTCAGAACGATGAGGACACCATCTACTACATTGATGGACATAGTTTCCGTCCAAGAATCTGGAGATTCGTAATCAGCAATTGAAGCCAGAGTCAATTTATCCTCACAGAGCGTTTCCGAATCTGGCGAGTCACAAAGTGGCACAACCGAGCCAAAACCCGCTGTGACATTTACCATCAACAACGCAAATAGGATGGTTGTAACGGAGAAAATGACCCATGAACGCTTGCCCTCAATTACTTCAGGAACAGGAGGGAGTGGTAAATCAGGCAGAGGCATTTCAACCTCGTGCTTTGAATCTCCATTTGGTTGGACGATAGAATCACTTGGTCTTTCAGGGGCCTCGACTCCGAGATGATCGAGTGTATCTCTGCCATAGATTGTTTCAGCCATATCGTAGAGTTCTGGATTTGCTTCCAAAGCATCCGGATCAACAGTCCCATCTAGGAGTCTCTTGACATCATCTAATGGGGCCACGATGGCCCCGCGTGATGAGCCGTTCTTGAATCAAACGCCGTGATGTGGTAGGAATGTCCGTTCTCAGACTAAAGATTCACTCGCGGCGATGATTGCTTCGCGGGTAAGTCCTACCTTTTCCAACAATTCCTCACTACCACCGCTCTCACCAAAATGATCCTGGACTCCAAGCATTTTGATTTTGGTTGGATTGGTCTGTGAGAGATGTTCGGCGACTGATGAACCCAGTCCAGCAATCACTGAGTGATCTTCCACGGTAACTATGCCTGAGCATTCGATGGCTAAACGGTCGAGAAGTTCTGTATCTAGTGGCTTCAATGTGTGCATGTCTACAACTGTTGCATCGATCCCACGCGTTGAGAGCTCTTCTGCTGCACTCATTGCTTTGTGAACCATTACACCGTTAGCGATGATTGCTACATTACTACCTGAGCGTAGAACAGACCCCTTTCCAATTTCAAGAGAGTTTACTGTTTCATCATCATACATCCTTGGAGTTTTATTACGTGCTGTACGGGTGTATGATGGCGAATCATGAGTGAGTAATGCTGCTGTTAAGTGGCGGGCAGAGAGGTCGTCACAAGGATGCATGACTGTCATACCAGGGATTGTACGGTACAAAGCGAGATCTTCGATTGATTGTGCGCTTGAACCGTCGGTACCGGTGTGAATCCCACCATGACTTCCGCATATGTGGACTGTGAGACCAGGTCTAGCAATCCCATTACGCACTTGTTCGAATGCACGCTCTGAGAAGATTGCAAATGTACTTGCAAACGGCACTTTACCACAAGATGCTAGTCCAGCAGCTACTAGCATCATATTCTGTTCTGCGATGCCTAGTGATATCGTCCTCTCAGGATATTCTTCTCGGAAGAGGCAGGACTTTGTGGATTTTCCAAGATCAGCCTCAAGGACCACTACGCGTGGGTCCGAGGCTATATCGAGGAGGGCGGCACCATACCCATCTCGGCTCGCGCCTCCGGTGGAAGGTGCACTCATGCTAATTCCTCCAGTGCTTGAGATAATTCTTCATCCGTGGGTGCTTTTCCGTGGAAAGAGGGGTTATCTTCCATGAAAGAGACTCCTTTGCCTTTCACAGTATGAGCAACGATTGCATTAGGTCCTGGGGTATTTGCTGCCCAACTTAGAGCATCAACAACATGTTCCATATCATGTCCATCGATTTCTTTAACCGACCATCCGAATGAACTTATTTTACTCGCTATATCACCGATCTCCATCTGCACATCTACAAAATCATCATTCTGGATACGATTCCGATCTACGATTACATGCAAGTTCTGAATATCATGGTAACTGGCTGCCATGAAGGCTTCCCAAATTTGCCCTTCCTGAGTTTCACCATCACCAATCATAACCCAAGTATGGAAATCTTGTTCGTTTAGTCTAGCAGCAAAAGCACAGCCTAAACCGAATGATAGACCCATACCCAAACTACCAGCTGAGAAATCAACCCCATTCGTCCACTTCATATCGACGTGGCCTTGACAGACTGAACCCATCGTACGGAATCCATCTAAGTCGGACTTCGCAAGGAAGCCCATTTCGTGAAGGATTGAGTAAACCGCTGGTGATGCATGCCCTTTGCTCATAACGAAGCGATCTCGGTCTGCATTGTTTGCATCATCGGGAGAAACTGACATTTGGGTGGAATATAATCCAACTAAGAGGTCTATTGCCGAAAGAGAACCACCAGGATGTCCTGCTCCAGCTTTGTGAACCATGTCTACGATTGAGCGCCGACACCTCTTGGCGCGTTCATTCAATTCGTTGAGAGGAATCGGCTCCGCTGACACGATACGTGGTTCCGTGATGGGCTCTTGATGATTTCCGGGTTCCCTGCCCGCTGCATTATTGAGATAGATTCACAATCTGAAATCATCTCGGTATGAATAAGAGGGAGCGTAATGCAGTCAATCGCAAGTCCGGAATCCAATCTCTATTGGACAACTCGGTTAGCTAAGATGCCAATACCTCACTCGATTAGATCAAACAAACTTCTGTATTCTGCATATTCTGAATTGTCTTCAAGGGGCAGAATATCTGAATCAACTGGACTATTGTTGATGGACGAGGCGCCTCTCTCAGGCTTGACTGCTCTAGCTTCTATGGTCAAGCACTCAAAGCATTCGGATGATGTATTTTTCAACGAAAATTTGCATGTCAATACAACAAACATTTGTGTCTTAGCATGTCGATTCTGTGCCTTTCGTAAGGGGCCTCGTCACAAGGATGCGTATGAGCTCTCGGTTGAGGAATATTTGCACCGAATCGAACCATACGCAGAACATATCGACGAGGTACATTCAGTTGGTGGTTTACACCCAACTTGGACTGTGGAACATTATGCGGAACTCTATCGACAATGTAAACAGAGATTCCCCCACATCCACATCAAGTCACTAACGGCGATCGAAATCAAACACATCTCAGAACGTTCCAACTTATCCGTTGGTGAAGTAATTGAGACTCTGAAAGAAGCTGGATTAGATTCGATTCCAGGAGGTGGTGCGGAAATTCTTGTCGATTCTGTACGCGACCGAATATGTCGTGGTAAGGAATCAAGCCAAGAATATCTCGATATTCATCGCGCAGCACACATATTGGAAGTTCCAACTAATTGCACCATGCTTTTCGGAACAGTAGAATCTTCATCCGAACGAATAAAACACCTTTCTCTACTAAGAGAATTACAAGATGAAACGAATGGATTTCAATGCTTTGTTCCATATCCTTTCCTACATGACAAGACAAGACTCCCTGAGGCTCAGTTGGCTAGTTCTAATGAGATATTACGCGTAATCAGTGTATCTCGATTAATGTTGGATAATATCTCTCACATCAAGGCATATCGAATGAATATCGGTGATGCTGTTGCTCAGATGGCTCTCAGTGCAGGTGCTGACGATATCGACGGAACTGTCGGCCACGAGGAAATTATGCATTCGGCTGGTAGTAAAACACGTTTGGATTCCTGTCGCGAAGACATCTGTCGCTTGATCGAAGAAGCGGGGTTTGCGCCGGTGAAAAGAAATTCAACTTATTCAGAGTTCGAACGCGTCGCCTCTTCAGATACTGAACTAAATGTGTTACCGATTATCCAAGTCTGAGGTGTTGATTTGTCCTGGACTAGCGTTATTGGTCGTGTAGCATTCACTAATTGTGAGCCATTATTTCATGGTTTGAGTGATAATTGGACTGTGCTCCCCGCTCCTCCTGCATGGCTGACTGGACACGTTCTTCGAAGGGATTGCATCACAGCACCTATTCCTACTGCGGACTATGCTCTTCACCATAAGGAACTAATGTTACTGCCTGAATTAGGTATAGTTGGAATGGGTGCAGTAGGGTCTGTAATTCTCTTCGGCACAAGAGAATTAGATAAGATGAGGGACATCGCTTTACCCTCTGATTCATCGACTTCTAAGGTCTTGTTGAGATGGTTGTTAAACCATAGGGGCTTAGATCCTAAATGCATAGAAACAGGCCCCGATCTTATCTCAATGTTAGAACGCTGTGACGGGGCTTTACTCATCGGTGACAGAGCTCTCGCTGCAGCAGCTGAACATCCTGAATTAGTCTGTCTCGATCTCGGTGGAGAATGGACTAGAGTGACTGGTTTTCCTATGGTTTTCGGAGTATTTGCTTGCCGTAGAGATACTCCAGTAGAGAATCTGAAGATTATCCATTCGGAACTCCTGGAGAATTACTCAAAATTTAACCAAGATGACCAATATAAGGAAGCAGTAATCGCAGCGGCAGCGGAAGCTTCTGGTACTGATTTCGAGCGGTTATCGCATTATTTCGAGAATGAAGTCCGTAATACCCTCGATGACGAGTCGAAAAGGGGGCTCGCATTATTTTTGAGCGATGTTTGTGGAATGACTGTAGAACCAGTATGGGTTACGATGTGAATAGTTCACTCGGAGTAGTCCAATCTCTTACTAGCAACCCATTCTAACAGATCGAGAGCAACCTCACATGATTCCGCAACAACGACTTCATCATCGTCGACGTACTCTTCCAACACGGACAAAGCGGTCCTATCCCCAATCGCTCCAAGTGCTTCAGCAGCCTCGTGACGAACCATCACATCTTCATCAGCATCAGCCAACCTATCGATTAGATGTGGTACGGCATGTGAATCTTGCATCTGGCCCATGACATAGGCAATCTCATGTTTCAGAAGTGCTGACTTTGATGAAAAGGCAGCTGCGAGTGCTTCGACAGAATCCTTACCACCAATATTCCTCAGAGCGAAGAGTGCTCGCATACGCTGGAACATTTTTTCATCTTCATCACAAATTGTATTTCGTAATGTTGTGACCTTGCTATCCTCACTTGGAGGGGCTGGATCTACTGAATCGAATTCTGACCTCTCAGGCTTATCGTGAATCATTTACTCAACTCCGATAAATTCTATTGAATCAGTATCTAATCCAGCATCGACCATACCGATTCTCTGACCTTCTTTCAAGAATAATCGAATCGCAGCTCGGCCTTCGGGACCGTAATCAAGTGTTCTTTTATTGACGTACATTTGAACAAATTCTCTATTCGTTTCATCATCGATGCCACGGCCCCAGGATTTGGCAAATTCAAGTGCTGCTTCGGGGTTCTGAAGCGAATGCTCAATCGAACGCTTTACATCTTGCGACAATTGTTGACACAAATCTTCACCGAGATCCCTTCTCACAACATTTCCTCCGAGTGGCAGTGGTAGTCCCGTCTTTTCATTCCACCATACTCCGAGGTCAAGCACCAGATGAACTCCTTCATCTTTCCAAGTCAACTGTCCTTCATGAATAATCAATCCAACATCGTAGATTCCTTCTTTGACGGCAGGAAGAATCTCGTCAAAGGGAACTACATCCACTTCGACTTCACCCCATGCAAGTCTTAGTGCTAGATATGCTGAGGTATCTAGACCTGGGATTGCGATCTTTCTCGTCTTAGCATCGATTTCATTCATTGGGGTATTAGAAATCAACATCGGACCATATCCTTCCCCCATCGATGCCCCGCAATTCATCAAGACGTAATCATCTACAATTTGTGGGAATGAATGTATGCTGACAGCAGAGATTTCGTATTCTTTAGTTAGAGCCTTCTCATTCAATGTTTGAATATCCAAAAGCACGTGTTCGTAGGTTCTTCCTGGAGTTTTGAAAGCACCGGTTGTAAGGGCGTGAAACATGAATGCATCATCAGGATCCGGCGAATGCCCTACTCGAATATGAACTCCGTCTTGTTCCATATTGGCCGGCGACAGAACCTACTTCAAAATCGCTTTGCTCATCCAACTTGAACTGAGGTAAGTATCAAGAAGCAATATCGAACGCACCAAGTCATGCCCGACGCTTCGAAACTCTCTACAGCATCAGGCCAATTGGGTCCTGTATGCGCAGTCACTGGTAAGGCGTTGACGTTCGCTGAAGCAATAGTCCTCGATGGCGAGTACGTTTGTTTCGAAGCCTATGTCGAAAAGACAGGAGCCGGCCCAGCTACTGAAGGAAAGGAAGTTCAGGGTCTTGACCTAGATTGAAATCTCAAAATTTGTTTAGTAATCTCTAGAAGACAAAGGGTCGAGTTCATCAGCCTCCCTCTGCGTATAGTGTTCGTGTCGGAAGGTTGGAGCAGGTATGCCCTGCGTTTCTCTCGATTTTACAGGTCTCTTTCGACAGATGAATTGTGGACTCCTTCTCGATTGAGAAATCGAGAATGGATGTTCATACATTGGGGGGATAAACCAGTTGATAGACATCGAGGCTTTTCTTCAGATGAATCGCTTCTAGGATACCTGCAACAAAGGGGCCCCCATTCCTGTTTTCACAGCACTGCTTACTACCGACACCCAATGGAGCGGAAAATGATTGACAAGGATTGGAGGGGCGCGGATTTAATTTTCGACCTTGATGGGGATCACCTACCCGGAGTTTCAGATGCCGATTTCCCTGGCATGTTAGATTTGATACACGATCAAGCCTGGAGTCTTTGGAATGATTTTCTAGAACCCGAATTCAATATGAAGAGAGAGTTTTCCCAATTCACATTCTCAGGCCACAGAGGATTTCACATTCATGTCAGAGATCCCGCATTGCTAGGTATGGATTCTAATGCTCGAAGGGAGATTGTCAATTACATTCGTGGAGAAGGGTTGGAAGTCAATGCGGTATTATCTGGAAACAAAAGTGGTTGGAGAGATCGCATTGAAGTTGGAATGCAAAGCGTATTGGATAAATTGCGTATTATTTCTGAGAAAGAGTCTGGAAGCACAGCGATAATGGATGAATTTCATGGAATCTTAAATGGTAAATCCACGAAAAACAGAGGAGGAAAATCGGGAGTCAGTAAGGCCAGAATTAAATCACTGGCTGAATCAAGCACATCAACAGAGCGAATCGAGAGATTAAGAAGTGATCATTCGCTCTTGGTTTTCGGAAAAGAAACTCCTGCTTTTTGGGATCTAGTGAAAGGTGATCGATCCGTAGTCTTGGGAACTGCCGGGGAGACTGATGAGAACGTTACAGTTGATGTTAAGCGAGTCATCCGCCAACTAGGTAGCCTGCATGGTAAGTGTGGCCTTCGAGTAACTGAAATTCCATACGAACGACTCGACCCCGATGGGTCTAATCCATTCCGCCCCCTCGATGAGGCAGTAGCTCTCAAAGGGGGCGCAGATGCACGAGTTGAGCTCTTACGGGACGACATAACGGCGAGATTGGGAGAACTCGAAGTTTCTGGAGGAACCGGGGATGTTTACAGCGTTAATGATGCCATGTGTACTTTTCTTTGTTTGAAGGGTTGGGCCCGGCAATTACCTGAATGAGTAGCCCGCTGTTATATCCAATCCACAGAATGTTGAATAATGGCGGTCAGTGGACCGGAGATGAAAGGAGGCTGGCGTATGTCTGATGAAGAAGATGATACCTTTGATGATCTTCCACTTCCACCACTCCCTCCGGGGCTGTCAATTCCCCCTCCCCCGCCCCCTCTTTCACCCCTAGATATGGAAATCCCGGAGATTCCGCCTATGCCAACACCTCCTCCACCCCCTGGGATTTCTCTATCCGAAACTGAAGTATCGCATTCAACAGTATCAAATGAGCCCGAAGACGATGATTTTCAATCAGCATGGGAGCGAAGAAAGAGTGAAAATCCCGCTTTAGCTACCGAAAAACGTGACCAAATGTACGGTCACATAGATCGGATCGCTACTGGCGAGGTCGGTACTCTTCTCGACCGATTTTCAGACCGATTTGGTTCTGAATTAGATAGGGAGATAATCGTCCTTAGAAAGAAGCAACAACAGGATATGCGCGATATCAAGCCAACTGTAGAACTTATTTCGCCACCTGATGAGGAATTCGAAGAAGAAATGGTCGAAGAAGAATCGATGGACGAGGAAACAACCGATGAAGATAACTTTGCTAACTTCTTCGTTGTGGTAAATGACCTCCTAGGCGGTATGCCAGATGATTTCGTAGAATCTTTCGTGGCTTCGGACGATTTCTCACTTTTCGAGTCAGTTGGTTCGGACCCAGAGGGTACGAGTGAAGATGACCGGAGTAGTTTCTTCCAGATGATAAATCGGGTTTTAGGCGAACTTCCAGACGATATGGTAAAGGAATTCGTGCAATCCCCCGGGTTCGGAGTCTTCCAGGAAATGGGTACAATTTACGGAGAATGAAAATATGGGACTTCTAGAAAAAGCAGGAAACATCTCTTCTGAAGATGAAAAGCCTGAAACAAAGATTCCAAAGAAAGCTGTGCCAGTTGCTGCTCCTGCGCCAGTTAAGGCCGCGAAGCCGGTTAAGACCGCGAAGAAAGCGAAGCGCGCTGAAAAGAAGAAGAAGCCGGAAAAGAAAGTCCGTGAGAAGAAGCCTCGTGCACCACGAGTCAAGAAGGAATTACCTTCTGATTTTGAAGTAGCAACTCGCGGACAGCGTCTTACTCGGAGAATTGTCGACTTCCTCGTCAGTTACGGCTGGTCACTTCCGGTTCTAGGAATCACTGGTTGGGGGCTTTACTTCAATCCAACACCATTCATTATTCTAGGACTCGGACTTATTGTGTTCAATCTCTGGTTCATGCCTGCCTATGCTGGTGGCCGATCGGTTGGGAATTGGATTAGTCGCACACGTTATGTGAATACCCGCGGAGAATCGCCAATTTGGATTTACTTTACTTTGAAAGGTATGACTACACTATTCATTCTCATTGGACTTTGGGCGGTTTCAGTTGTGATGAGTAACAAGGGCTTCGGTGAAACCACAGGAAGCCAGATTTTCAGCGCTATCGGGATTCTTATGCTAATACCACCACTTCTTGACTACATCATGTACAAGCTTCGTGGAGACCTTGGACTCTGGGATACAGCATTTGGTGGTGTTTGGCTCGTCCGTACCACCAAGTCAACAGAAGCGAAGGGCTGGCTAAAGCGCCTCGAATCAATTAGTGACTTCACTGAGTCTAAGGGATGGCTTTCTGATGAAGAAAAATCATCCTAAGATCACTGTATGACGTCGTTAAGCGTCTGATTCCCGGGCAATGCTCTCTAACAGCTTTGCTTTCTATGAATGCTCACTCTTCTTCATCGCCATTCGCGTTGCGCATCATAGCGAGTTCCCTGAGGTTCTCGTGTGCAACGCCTTCCTGGATGGCTTCGAGATCTTCTTCGTCGACAATTTCGACTCCTAGAAGCGTCTCAATGACATCTTCCATTGTTACCAGTCCTACAGTCCCACCGAATTCATCTCTTACAACCATTAATTGCACCTTATTCTCTAACAATATATCGAGGGCCTTGTCAACTGAGTCATCGTAATTGCAAGTCACGATTTTTCTGGCCATGTCGATCATCTTCCCATCGAATTCATCCGCAGCCGCTCGACGAAGAATCTCACTACGCAGAACAAGTCCACGAATATTGTCGATTTCTCCATCGTATACGGGCATGCGTCCGTAAACCATTATTGGAATTCGCGCCATGACCTGGTTTACAGTTTCATTGACCTCAACACAATTCATCACTACTCTTGGAGTCATGATAGTTTGAACTTCGATATCACGTAATTTCAGAAGATTCTGTATGACAGTTTCTTCGTCTTCTTCGATGATATCTGATTCCTCGGCGATATCAGCGAGAACTGAAAGCTCATCTCGAGTTACGGTCTCAGTCTCGACCGCTGGTAACATCTTTCGTATCATTTCAACAGGTCTAACGATTATCCATGATAATATGATTAATGATTTGAGGAGGTAACCAGACGAGACTGTCAACTTACGCCAGTATAATGTCCCGATAGTTTTCGGTAGGATTTCCGAAAATAGTAACACACCTAGTGTCAATAATGCGGATGCTATACCCATAATAAAATCCAATTCATCATCGTTTGCGTAAATTTTCGCAACCTCTGCGCCCACGCCTAGTGCTCCAACAGTATGTGCTATTGTATTGAGTGTTAGAATAGCTGTAAGTGGCCTTTCGGGATCATCCTTGTAACCTATCCATAATTGACTAGTTTTAGGATGAGTTTCTGCTAAACCAACTACATGCCCACGGGAGGTGGATAGTAATACGGCTTCTAGGATGCTACAAAGAAACGAGACTCCAATTGCTAGAGTAGCGTAGGCAACTAATAGTGTCCAACTCAAGAGATAATCACCCCTAGATTCAGAATTGAATCTGGATTGAAGAAATGTATGCGGTGTGTCACAGCAATACGTGCTCCGGAGTCATTGCGAGCGACGCAGACATAAATATGTGGTTGTAGGACAGATTCGCAACCAAGAGTGGGTTTGGAGGCCATAACGTGGAGTACACGACGATATTCATGGCTTGGCCTTACGCCAATGGACCCCTGCACCTTGGTCATGTTGCAGGGAATAGTTTACCCGCCGATATTCAATACAAGTACGAGCGTGCTCGAGGCCGTCGCGTACTGATGTGCAGTGGATCAGATGAGCATGGGACTCCGATTACTGTCAGCGCTGAAGAACAAGGAGTAGCTCCTCAAGTTGTCGTCGATGAATTCCATGAGATTAACTCACGCGCGCTTGCTGGTTTAGGCTGTTCGTGGGATAATCACGTTGATTCGCGCGGGATTGAATTCGGTGGCGCTTTGTATAATCGAACTACAGACCCACGCCACAAAGAATTGGTTCAAGACATATTCATCCAATTGAATGACGCTGGATTGCTGCAGAAGAAAATCATGCAGCAATATTGCGAGATTAAATCAGGAGGAGAGGTAAGATTCCTCCCTGATAGATACGTAGTTGGTGAATGTCCGCAATGTAGCGAGGATGGCGCTCGTGGTGACCAATGTGATGCCTGTGGTGCGACATATGAGGCCAGTGAACTGAATAATCCGCGCTCTAAATCAAATCCTGACGCAGCTATAGAAGTCCGAGATACGGTACACTTGTTTTACAGGTTAGATTTGTTTCAGCAAGAGCTAGAAGAGCACGCGCAGATGCGTCAACAAACATGGAAACCGAATGTCAAGGCAATGACACAAAATTGGCTGAAAATGGGTTTACGGCCGAGAGCAGTAACTCGTGACATGGAATGGGGGATTGAGATTCCACTAGACGACCCCGAGTGGGATAGCAAGCGAGTATACGTATGGTTCGAGGCAGTGCAGGGTTACTACACATGTGCGAGAATATGGGCAGAAAGATTTGCTGGCGAGCATGTTGAGGGTGATGATGCGTGGGAGAATTGGTGGGTCGAAAAAGAGGGGCAGAGTCTCAAACATCTGTATTTCATGGGTAAAGACAACATTCCATTCCACACCATAATTTGGCCCGCGATTTTGATGGGACTAAACAAAGGTCAAGATCAATCGAAGCAACTTCATCTTGAAGATAATGTTCCTGCAAATGAATATTTGATGTTGAAAGGCGGTCAATTCAGTAAATCCAGAAAACATGGAGTATGGCTTCCCTCTTTTCTAGAAAGGTATGATCCAGATTCATTGCGCTATCATCTGACAATAAATATGCCAGAGGGGCACGATACAGATTTCCGATGGGAAGATTTTGTCGAACGTGTAAATAATGAATTGATTGGAAATTATGGGAATTTCGTACATCGGGTTATGACTCTCACTCATCGCTTAGAAAATGACGGAACAAATCCTCTGAGTATATTCACAAACGCCGGCGACCATACTGAATTTAATGGAAAGATCGATGAATGTATTCGAGAAGCGATTTCCTCAATGGAGAAACAACGCTTCAAGGAAGCTTTACGTCACGTGATGAATATATCACAAGCTGGAAACGGATACCTACAAAATGCTGCACCATGGAAATATCTTGGCGCTGATGATTCAAATGAGCGCAGTGAATCTCTGAGTGCTCTTGCAGCATGTTGGAGAGCTTGTCGTGCACTTGCAGTGTTAACAGCGCCTTTCCTACCTTTCCAAGCAGAGCGCTTATGGGAGCAACTTGGCGAAGAGGGTAAGGCCGGCGACCAACTTTGGGATATAGCGCACGATATTGAGTCTGAACTGCGATGGAACGATGCGAATCCAAAACCACTGTTCCAACGACTCGACCTTGATGAAATCCTCAAGAATGAAGGGGGTGTCGCCGAATCACAACAAGAGGAAGTGAATTACATCGAGTTCGAAGATTTCTTGAAAGTCGAAATGAAGACTGGGCGTATCCTTTCTGTTGAAGATCACCCCAATGCTGACAAACTATACGTCGTAAAAATCGAAGATGCTCCTGATTCAACTAGGACAGTATGTGCTGGGCTAAAATTGCACTATAAGCCTGAAGATTTGGTTGGGAAAAACGTAGTCTTTGTTGCTAATCTCAAACCTCGCAAGTTGCGAGGAATTATGTCCGAAGGTATGATGCTGGCAGCAGAGGATGAATCAGGAAAAGTCACTCTCCTCACCACCGATTCATCCATCGACGCTGGGTCTGAAGTTCGTTGAACTACTCAGAATCTGGTTTATCGAAGAACTCCCATTGCAACTCGGCTAGTTGTTCATTAGTCGATGCATTCGAATACGCTTCCAACGGTTGTTCATTCAATTGGAAAAATTGGTCTGAATAATTGAATGGTTGCATGATTCGCCGAGCTTGTTCCCAACGCCCTAGAAGGACCAAACTTACAGCAAATGCTTCGGCGTTTGAAAGGCGTCCTGGTTTGCCCCAAGATACCGGGTTGGCGGCTAAAACCACAGGTAATGTGCGACCATTGAGGCGTGTTCGTTTGTTGAGGTATTCTATTGATTCATCGATTTGTTTCCAAGAACAATCAAGCCCTACTAATGCCCCTCCTCGTTCAATACCTGCTCGGTCATCTGGTCCGATTAAACGACCTGCAAGCGGGTCGAGAAGGATACCCCGTTTAGGTGAACGACGGATGTCCGTATGCATTCGACAATGCCCGAAACGTTCCATTCGGCGAGATGTGCATTTTTTGGGATCGTCTTGTTCTAGATGGATCACGTGTAAGGGCACATCATCCAATTCATTCCCTCCGTGAAAGGAGGTCGTCGTAAACATCACCAATAGTCATCCCTCGAGAACCAGATGGGCTAACAGATCGAGTATTTGTTGGCTCAACTTCGACGAAGAGATCTATGCTCAATACCTTCTCAATTTTCTTGATTAGCGCATCCGTAGGCCTGTTACCATTTTCAGTTCGCTGAACGATATTCAATCGTTCGTTCATTCGCCTTGCGAATTCTCTTTGATCCCAGCCTTTTTCCTTACGAGCTTCACGAATTCTTTGGTGGAAATCTGAGGCGAGTTCTTTCTCGCCTTTGGCCATGATATCGTTCTGCTTGTTTCGACGAGGGCGGGGTTGGGATGGTTGTTTAGAGGGAGCCGTTCGAGTAGGAGGTTCGAGGCCGAGGCGATCAATACAACGAGAACAGGCCTCTACAGATGCACCAGAAGCACGTGTTCTATGGACACCAACGCGGTCTGAACCACACAATTCACAAATTCCCACAGAACGTCCGGGACAGTCCTACGACATCATATCTTCGTGGGAGAAGTGTGAAAGCAAGTAAGGTTGTACGTCGAATGATGAGCAGTTCAAGTGGAGCATCAGACCGTGGTTCTCCTGAAGACGAATTTCGAACCGAAGAATCTTCTTTGAAAGAATTACTTCAAAAATTCGAAGAGTTATCTACTACATCTCAACAATTGATGACTGAGAAGTTATTCCTTGAAAATGAATGTAATCAACTCAAGAAGCGAGTAAATAGACTCGATGAGGAAATTCGAGCTTTGAAAGAACCCCCATTCATCATTGGACACGTCCAAGATATGGTTGGTGATGAAGCGGTAGTTCGTAGTTCAAATGGTACAATCTTCCAAGTTTCGGTGAATCAACGACTTGATGTTTCAACTCTCAAACCAGGAGCGAGAGTCACATTGAATCAAGATACATTGGCAATAGTAGATGTTCTTAGTGAGGGTTGGGACCCTCTTGTATCATCAACTGAGAATCTCGAAAAACCAACGACGACTTTCGCTGAAATTGGTGGAATGGAAGAACAAGTAAAGTCACTACGCCAAGCTATCGAGCTTCCATTACAAAAACCCGAGGCGTTTACTTCTATGGGATTAGTGCCTCCCAAAGGCGTACTACTAACCGGGCCTCCAGGTACTGGGAAGACTATGTTGGCTAGGGCTGTAGCTAATTCCACTGAGGCGACATTCCTAGGTCTCGTGGGTTCCGAATTAGCCCAGAAATATATCGGAGAAGGAGGTCGAATGGTTAGAGAATTGTTTGATATGGCTCGTGAGAAATCTCCTTCAATTATTTTCATAGATGAAATTGATGCGATCGGCTCTAAGCGGTTGGATTCTTCGACCTCAGGAGATCGGGAAGTTCAGCGTACATTGATGCAATTACTAGCTGAAATGGATGGTTTTGACTCGAATGAACAAGTAAAATTGATTGCTGCTACAAACCGTCCAGAATTATTGGATAAGGCACTTTTGAGACCTGGGAGATTTGACCGAATAATCGAGGTAGGGCTACCGGACCAAGATGGAAGGCAATCGATCCTTCAAATTATGACACGGTCCACACCACTTGACAAAGATGTAAATCTGAAATTATTGTCTCGTCAGACTGAAGGATTCAGTGGAGCTGAACTGAA
>CEWO01011157.1_pt1 | contig 18924 bp, 18 predicted proteins | sample 361561 | NCBI WGS metagenome assembly CEWO01 (sample SAMEA2623627, study PRJEB7988) | marine metagenome | isolation source: saline water (ENVO:00002010), including
ACTGCCGGTGCAAAAATTTTCGCATGTTTTTTTAAGTCATAGTACAAAATATCTGATATTTGAATAGTCCCACAAGACTTGTTTTGAAACAAACACATAGATATTTGTACTACACAATGTTTTAAAACAAAGTGCTTGCCGCTGGTCTCGGGTGTGGCCAGTGGAATCAGAAATCGAAACTGCCGGTGCAAAAATTTTCGCATGTTTTTTTAAGTCGTAGTACAAAATATCTGGTATAAAAATAGTACCACGAGATTTGTTTTGAAACAACTGAGAAGCAAAAGTGGCAGCCTGGTGCCACGGCAGACAATATGAACAGCGCGCGCTTCCAGTCTACGCAGCATGCCCTAGACCGTCGAACCCAGCGAGGAATCCAAGCGAAATGGATAGACCTGTGTAAGAGCAAAGGCACTCGGACGAATGTGCAAGATGAATGCCCGACAAAACCATGGAGGCACAAGTACATGTATCACGGCTTGCATGTCGTTGCCAATGCCAAAACAGGCCTGACCATTACGGCATTCTGGGCGAGTGAAGATGAAGAGATTATTTCAAAGTGCAGAAACTGGTTCGGGAGGATGTGTGCGGAGAGAGGCCCAGCCAAACAATCGTCGAAAGATACAAGAAAGAAACGCAAATAGCATTTAAGAGGTTGTGTGGGTGTTTTGACGAAAATCGCGATCCTACACACAGAGTGAGGCAAAACAACAACCGGACTGCGATGAGGGTGGAGGCCGACACACTATCACAGCGAATCCAGTGTGCACTCTAAAAAATAAAATCAAATACAAAATAAGACCAAAACAGAGTTAGACACATGACATGCCAGTAGCATGCTGCCTCGATATCGAGACAACAGGTCTAGACAAAGCGACATCCAAAATCACTGTGATCTCCATGGCACTGTACGACACCTGCAGAAAACGAACAATCCAGGAGTTCTGTTTCAATGTGTGCCTAACTAGTGAGGAGTCGCTTGACAAGGAGAAAGACTTGAAATTGAAGGTCCGCACCATCATGAACGGAGCAGACGCGTTGGTGGCATACAATGGCATATCGTTTGATCTCCCCTTTCTGGCGCACTGGATCGACGCGTTGAATGTAGACATGTTGCAGGCATGGAAGACAAAAACCGTCGACTTTCTTCACGAGGCCAAGATCAGGATCAACTCGTACATTTCGATGGATCACGCAGCGTCGCTGAACCAAATAACAATTTCAAAAATAGCAACGGGGAAACAGGCCATCGTATGGGCAAAAGAAAGAAAGTGGTAGGTTGAGCATGAATACGTGCCGCTCGAGGCGAGTGCCAGTTATTTCCTAACGAAAGCGTGTGCACAGGGACCTGCTGCAAGAGTACTGCAATGCCGACGTTGCCGTCTTGTTGGAGATTTTCAAAGCTGCACAGGCGGGCGGCCTCAAAATGCAAACAAAACCGAGACCATTTCAGATGGACAGCGAGCAGAAGAAGGTGGTCTTGATAGTGACCGAGTCTCTCAAAGTAACAGCAGATGTGGATAAACCAAGGACAAATTTTGATGCCGCCCCCGCTGCGGAGGTCAACCCATCACAACAAGATCTAGAAGACATTTTTAATGAGTGAAACGCGAAAATAAGGTACTGTACATGGCAATCCTGCCACGACCTATATATGTAGGCCAACCCCGCTGCTACACTACACGCGATATGCCGCGCATAACGGCCCAAAACCTGCATGTCAAAGACACTCACGAGGCACGTCGAGCCAGTATACTTGAGAAACACCCCGAGGTCAAAAAACTGATGGTAGTAGAGCCCCGCACCAAATATTGGATCACACTAAACGTCGTCCTGCAACTCGCCATGAGCGTGCTGTCCACATACATCTCTGACTGGAGATACTTTTTCGTTTTTTGTTATGTCGTCGGCGCGACACTTGCGCACTCGCTGTTTCTGGCTATTCACGAGGTCAGTCACAACAGCGCGTTTCGATCTGTGCAAGGGAATCAGCTGCTGGGTATGTTTGCCAACCTTCCGATTGCCATACCGTACTCGGCAACCTTTCGCCGGTACCATTTACAGCACCACTTTTGCATCGGCGAAGACATAGACTGTGACCTCCCAACGCCAACTGAATCCTATCTCGTCTCTTTCTCCAGTACGTGCTACATTGACCATGTCATTCGCAAGACACTTTACTTATCGACGTACACCTTGTTTTACGCGTTAAGACCAATCATCACCCATCCCGAAATATTCCGATTCGACAACTATTGTCTAGCAAACACCTTGCTGCAAATTCTTTTTGACCTGGCCATGTATCACCTTCTGGGCGTGAAACCGCTAATATACATGTTGCTGTCGACGTTTCTCGCGGGATCCCTACACCCTCTCAGTGGGCGGTTCATCAGTGAACACCTCGTGGTCCAAGAGAGCGACAAAGTGGAAACATACAGCTACTACGGCCCCCTCAACGATGTGCTCTGGCAGATAGGGCACCACAATGAGCACCATGATTTCCCAAACATTCCCTATACAAAATTGCCAGCGCTCAAAAAAATTGCGCCCGAATACTACACCGCACTACCGCAGACAAAAGGATGGCTCGACACCACGCTCATTTTCCTGTTTGACGATTCCATCGGGCCACATTGCCGAGTCCGTCGGAAGCCGTCTTCGTAAGCTCAAAGAGTTTAGCCTTTTGCTTGATTGTGACTGGCTCTTTCTGCAGCTGCTCCCTTTGGTTTTACCAATAAACACCTGATCTCTCACTCAAAGAGTCGAGTCATCAAGCGGGGCCTCTGCATGATTCAAAGAAGTTCTTAGCTCAGACGCTCTGGAGTCCGCTTGTCGCCTGCGAGCATACCAGAACGCGAAGCCAAAACACGACATGATCGCCGCGGTAGCGGTGATGAGCAATATTACCAGTGGTGGCATGCTATTGCACAAAAACGCGCGGTATATATATTGACTCCTGGCAGCGGCGCCTTTTACACAAAATGGACCAATGGTTGTGGGCGTGGTGGTGGACAATGGTTGCTTCTTTCTCCTGCTTGTGCTCTGCGCTGCACTTCAAGCCGTTTCATGCATGGGACTCACACGAGCACCTGGATATGTCAATGCACGAGGCAGCCAAGCGTGTTTTGCTTAGCATCCACACAGTGCGCTTGTATCTGCAGTGCGGGGTGCTCTTGTTCTTCGTATCCAGTGTCTTTATGCTGCTGCACTTTGCCTCCCCGCGAAAATACTCAGACATGGACATTCCTACGTCAAAGCCTTTGATCCAAGAGCAGAACTGGACGATCCTTGCCGTGAATGGCACTAGATAGCGATTAGCCTTCCGCATGGCATTTGCACAGGGCGTGGCCCTCGTGCTTGAATGTGGCTGGATCAAAGGCCTGGGTCGGCTCTTTCTGCAGCTGCTCCCATTGTTTTTACCAATAAACACCTGATCTCTCAAGATAGCAATGATGCTACTCGAAAATAAAATTTCCCACGGACACGCCTGTGATACAGCAGAAGAAAATGACGGGAACGGCGAGAAACGTTATGAAATAGTAAAAGACCGCGCTATTGTTTCCGACAGTCTGCAAACTGTAGACCCAAATCGCAATGACTGGTGCCAAAAATTCAAAGTGCAGAAACCATATCATCATCCGAAGCACGCGTTCTGTCTTGCATATTGTGGAGAAGAGGACGACCAGTGTCAGGCAAAACAACACGACATTCAACCCAGCCGCCGTGCGGTACTCATGCGAAAACCCCGGCACCAGCGACGTGAACGAGAGTGCGAGGCCACAGAGCGTGGCAACAATCCACAAACACAGATAGGTAATCACGAGCGGAGTTATCATACTATTTGTGGTGTATAAGACGGTTTATATACAAATTAAACATACAGCTTAGACATGCAAAGGCTGCCGACAGTCTCATGAATTTCCAATATCAAATCCAGCAAAGCGTCGCTCGGAATCTTCCGAAGTTGCTCACCACGCTGCAAAATAAGACACATGTCGGACCTGATAGCCTGGACATCGTTTATACACGACGCCTCTGAAACGTACATGTGCGAGAGCAAAATACACATGGAGTTGTTGATACGGTCCGACACAAAGTTGCTGTACGACTGCAAATGGTCAGCATACGCGGAGCCGTCCTCGAGTTTGAAGGCGTCTATTTTTTTCCGAACGCCACCCAAGGATTGTAAAATCTGACTTCTATTCATGAGTCACAGTGTTGACACGTCGCAGGCGTGCGCTCGTCTGTGCTTCATTTTCATACTTTGCCTGGTTGTTTCTGCACCACGAGTAAACGCCTAATTTTTCTCTATGTACTTTGCTTGGCTCTTTAGAGAGATCAGGCGTTTCTTGGTAAAACCAATGGGAGCAGCTGCAGAAAGAGCCGGCCAAGCCTTTGATCCGGCCATGCTTGGCTCTTTCCGCACTGGTAAATAAACGCCTGAGCTTTCTCTATCTACTTTCAAGCCGAGTCTTCCGTTTCTTGCATTTTCTTTTGCAGCACGGCCAGCGCGGCATACAGCCCTTGATCCCCATACGAGCAAATGCGGTTTGTGTAAAACTCACACAGTTGATCGGTTCTGTACCCAACGTCATCGTCTTGCCGTGACAAAAACATATGAAGATTCAGCATGTCCTGGTTTATCTCGAAAATCTCGGACATGCAGGATTCAATCGTGCCGATTAAGTACTTATCCTCCTCAAATTGTTGCATAAAGTGAGACAACTGAACCAGGGCTTTGCTTATCTGCTCCTTTGTCGACGATGCAAAATAGGGGGCCTCAGGCTTGTCTGCAAATTCTTGTAGATAGTCCAAATAGACATTTAAAATGTCTTCCTTGTACTGAAGTATTAGCAACGAAACCTCCATTGCCGTGACATTGGGGCGTGTGTTTCGATCCAAGGCCCATCCATGGACACTGTCATACTTTTTCAGGTATGCCTCCGAAGAGGCAACGCAAGGCGGATGGGAATGGCCCGAACACTCCGGCAACAGCCGAACGCATGAGTCGTGGTCATGAGGGGCGAAAACAAATCGGCCATCGTCCAAGTTGATCTTGTAAGGAACTGGTTCTGTGTCGTAGGAGGGCTCACTGTGATCTGTCTTGACGATGGTTCCCGGAAGACATCCCTCGCTGCCCAAGTTTGCCAATACGCGCGTGTTCACTTCAAATCTACACTTTCGGGTTGAAGGCATTTTTTATATTGTATGCCTGCACTTATATATCTCTTTTGCACCGGGCAAGTGCCGAGCAAACATGCATCACAGTTTTGCGCGCGAATGTGAGACTTGTTCACAAAATCAGGAAGACATTTCTTATATTGTATGCCTGCATTTATATATCTTTTTTGCATCAGGCGAACATGCATCACAGTTTTGCGCGCGGATGTGAGCCTTGTTCACAAAATCAATATATATTTTTCCCCTGGCGCAAAGTAACGCGGTGTTACCCATGACCAACAGCGCAAAGCTTGCTTTATTTCGACGAATCAACGAGGATCCAAAGGTGCAGAGCTTTATGGATGAAATGGCGACGCGAATATCAGATCTTATTGTCTGCATGAGCTTCTTCGACGCAGTTTACAAAGAAAATAAGAAGAACGACTACGTTTTTACCAACCACTCATTTGACATTCCGGAGCCGTGGGAGTACCTCAAAAACGAGGAAAAGACACTGCACCTCAAGACAACAGCGAATCACAAAGACTCAGGGGCCGTTATGCCAGCAGAGATCAAAGAGGTATTTCGCAAAGGAAACGTTCGCGAAAGGTGTTACCAGATCTTGACAATCCTCTGTCGCGAGAAGAAGTACAACATCTTGAAGTGGGTTATTTTCACGCAGAACGAGAGCATGCCCAGTTTCCTGAACAAAAATGTCATCAAGCACTTTCGGCACATAGTCAATGGATTTGGTCGTGAGACCGGTGCGGACCAAAAGATCAGCATGCTCCGGAGGCGTTTGTTTGTGGTCTCAGAAAAACGTCAGCGCCTGCGGCGACCGGTGGAACAGGCCCAGATGGAAGAGTACAAAATATGCGAGAAAACTGTGATCCCTCCCCTCTCAACACGAGAATTGAAAGTGGTGGATGCCTACAGAGAACACGAAACCGACGTCTTGCCGTGGGTGACGGGGCGGCAGCAATGGATGCTGTCAGAAGCCACTAAGTCATCCTTGACAAAGTACAATCCAGGGCACGAGCTCATCTCAGGCCTATCCGGTCACACGGAGTGCTTCCTGGTTTTCTTGCGCATGTTCCGCTGCTTTGACATCAGAAAAATGACACTGGCGTGTGTGTTATGGCTTGTTCCCTGCGAGCACCACAGTCTATACGAGGTTCTGCACACTGCCAAAATACATGGTCTCAAATACAACCTGTCCCAAAATCCAATATCATTCTGTCATGAGCTCCTCGACCGGATCTGAGCTAGCCTCGCACAGAACGTGGCTGGATCACAGACTTGGTCTCATTGGTTTTGCCAATAAACACTTGATTACTCTTCTTGACCGGATCTGAGCTAGTCTTACACAGAGCGTGTCTCCGTGCTTGATTGTGGCTGGATCACAGACTTGGTCTCATTGGTTTTGCCAATAAACACTTGATTACTCTTTTCTAGTGGATCTGAGCATATCGCAACAACACTTTTCATGCGTATATATTCTTTGTAACAATTAAATGTTGCGTGTATCACCTCGTGGCTTCCATGCTGATGCACGTATTTTGCGTTCCAGGGGATTATGTGATCGGCCGACTATTCCACTCCATCAGCTGGTTGCTGAGCCACGCCCCACAGCGCAATGCCACACTTGCATCATTTCAAGACTTCAAGCATATTGTCCTGGCCCAGTGCTTGCAAGAAACGTCTGAGCAGTACGAATTTGTCGGAATGATCCCAGTCATGGAAACTGGACACGAGCACCTCATTTCAGTCATAACCAGGATTGAGGGCGGAGACAGCAACGACATTGTGAACGCCATGTTGAAACACACTGTAGAGCAAGCACGACATTGCCAAGTAAAACGAATCTACTACACATCGCAGAGCAAAGACGATGCAATCGAGGGCATGCTGCGAATTTTGGGGTTCACGTATGAGCACACTGCTGGGTTCGAAACTGTCACTGAGATGGTATTAAAACTATGACTGCATAGAAGTCAAACGTGCTCCTCAACCATTTCCCATGTAATGGGGTTGTCTAGTTCACCTTGACCAATGCACATGTTCACAATTTGAGATATGATTGATAGCATTGCCCGAACGTGCCTTGGTTTCATATTTCCAAACATGAAAAGCCCCGCGCAAGTTCAATTTGGCGGCATGCATCTTTCCCGGGGCATTTTGCCGCAAAAAAACATAAAATGTAAAAAGTTTTGAAAGACCAGGTTAACTAAACATGACGAGGTTCAACTCCAGTTTTGTTTCAAAACAAGCACAAACAGGATCAAAACGCGACAACGGGCATGGCGTTTGACATGAATTACCTCAGGGGCATATGGGCTTCGCAGCGCCGCCTATCGCCTGCAGAGCGCCGCGACAGACAGCTCATGGAGTTGCAGCACTCGAAATTGTCAAAGATAGACCCCGGCAACATGCACATGTGGTGTGTAGACGAAAATGGGCAGGTTCAGGATCCATATCGGATGCGCGATGAAGACGAGGAAACGTGGGGCCGCTGTTACTTTGAGCGCGACCTCAAGATTTGCCGCCTTCCTTGGGAAGAGATTCCACCATTCTGCCATGAATGGGTACTGCATGAACAATTCCGCCAGCAAAAAGCCGCAATCGATTGCTCCCGCTGGACTGGCGAGGACAAGGACGAGATTCTGCGCAAACAACTCAAAAAAATCACTGATAACGCGAAGAAAATGCCGAATACCTGCATCACCATCGTTGCTCTGCAGAATATAATCCACGGCTGGGAGATCAAGGTGGGCTCGCTTGGTTGGGATTGCGAACTTGACGGCATAGACATTTGGTGGGCATACGGCAACGGGGCCAAGAAATGCCCCGATGAATGGCTCGAGTAGACATGTCTCCGCGCGAGATATGGGTTGTTACCTGCAAATTCACGGCGGATGAGCTTGGACCTGACCTTGCGTTTTTTTCAATTCTGGTATATAAAGAAAAGAAACGACTCAGACAGCATCACCATGCAGCACAGCGACGGCCACGTCAAACGGCTAGAATTTGTGGCGCAGGGGTGGAGAGATTGCACCATCAATCGCCTGCAGACTGACATTGATTTTCAAAGCGAGCGGTTGCAACTGGAAGAGGCATATGCCCGGGACTTGCTATCCGTGCTGGAGATGGCAGAGGGTCTGGATGCTGCATCACCGGACGGAAGTTTTCGCATGCAATATCTGCTTTTAGAGAGAATGCTTTATTCGTTATACGAGAGCATGAACTTACGCCGTGAACAAATACGTGCGTATTCCAAAGATATTACCTTTTTTTCAGGGGTGTAGATATATAACGCAAGCGTTGCAGAGCGCACAAATAAATGAATGTGATTGCTGAAATTGTCTCAAAGGGACCACGTTACTGCCGAGAAATGGCCAGAAAGGCGCCCAGTGCAGAAGAAACGTTTCGAAGCTTTAAAAAGCTAAACAACAAGCTCATCAATCATGCACTGGGCGTGGAAGGAACACCCGAAATCCGGTATGAGGAGGACATTCCTTACATTTTCTGCTCGTATGTGTGGCTGCAGCCCTGTTGCTCGGATTGCACGCAAATACAGGACATGTTTAATGAAAGCCAAGTTGCCGGAATTCTATTCTGCAAGTATGCCTTTTTTGGCACGCAAGACGCGCGCGAAAGCCTTCAAACCTGCTCGGCGGTGCAATTATTTCCCGAAATTACCGAAATTCACGTGGATACGGGTCCCATTGTCACCCTCGACATTGACCAGCTCATGCTCCTCACGGCGAGCGCGCAGCATTATTGGAACAAAATAGTACATTTGCCGCACACCATCCAGCTTCTATTTCTGCTGTGCTGTCGGATGGGACAGTTTATGCTGTTCAATAACCTTGCGGGTCCCTCTTCCAGCGAACACGTGGAAGTCATTCCTGAATCTGACAACGTGCTTCGCATCAGAAAAAAAACAGTGCGAACATTTCTGTGCGCAACGCTGGCCATGTTTCGCAGCCTCACATTGCAGCAGACAAGTGTCCGTGTCAAGTTAGGCAGCCTGGCAGACGAGGAGCGCAACATTTTTCTGCGAGTTCAATGCTACAACGAGTCAAAACAGGCCGAGATGGCGATATGCGATGCGATACACAATAATATCATGCGGATAAAGTCTCTGCGCAGCGCTCATGGCGGTGGAGAGGGAACTGCCACGATGCAAGGCAGCGACCTGTACAAGTACATCAGTTCTCGTATGCCCGAGGACGCCATTGGCATGCCGCCACGCAAAATCACAGACGAAATGCAAACGCTCTTGCGAAACGTCTGTGTGTTTCAGGAGGCTGCAGGAAACTTTTTTGACCAGGGCGTCTGCCTCGAAGAGTGTGCAATGGTGTTGCAGACTGCGCTCCGTTTTTTTTACATTTCCCCGGCCGTCGAAACCTTCAAAAAGCTGAGTCTATTGGCTGACGTCAACCCCGGGCAGCGACTGACGTACGCGTTTGATTTTGTACATTTCGACACGGGACAAATCTCGCAGGTGGTCTTCCTGCACAATCCGTTATATAGACAAAACAAGCCCCCACAGACAGTGGCGGAATGGGATCACGACGACATTTGTGGACCCATTGCTGCTTTCATGTCGTTTGACCCAACTGTGCAAATATGGTTGGAAGATTCAGAAGACCCTCTCGGTATACTGGAGCACAAGAGACAAATCACACGCCCTGCAGACCACGACAAGGCAGACGAAGAAAAGGCCAAAGAAATGGCGCAACACGGGCGGTATGCCTTTGTCTTGAACAAACAGGGCATCTTTCTGGTGGACCGCGACACCTCTCATGTCTACACCTCGCGCCGTTCTTCCACGGATCGGTATCACCATGTCTTGTACCTGCTTTGCCTCTTTGTTTTCTTTACGGGAAAGACACAAGATGTTTGCAAAGTTGCCATAAATTCGTTCAAACTCTGCGGTGTGGTCGGGGCGAATACATAGCCCGGAGCTGTGTCTTGATTTGTATATAAATTCATGGCAAAGATCGTATACAGGCTCTGACGCTGGCGTCACATGTTTCCAAGGCAACGCCTGTTTTTATCATTGATTTTGCTCCTGGTTCGTTGTTCTGAGCAACGGGAATCAGACTATACTTGTTCCGGCGTTAATGAAGTCGTCAATACAGGGAATCCTTGCACATCGATTGGCCAAAACACTTGGACATTTGTGGCGGGTGCCGGTTGTTTGGATTATTGGCAGCGTCAAAACTACGACTGGGACGAGTGTCAAGATCAATGCACTTACGCTATCGAAGGGGAGAGCAGTGTGAGCTCGGGCGGTTATTTCAGTGCCCCAGAATCGCAGGCGGAGGCTGAAAAAATTTGGGGTTTTATGACCAACAGTGGCAGAATTGGGCAAAAGAGTTTTTGGCAGGGGTGGAAAGGGTTCAAAACGTCATGCGACAGTAGCGATTGCCCCTATGATTGGAAAGACGATCGTCCTTTTCAAGGTTTACTGGACACAGATGGTATAAAAATTGTGTATCCCGAGGATAGGAGCGATAGTGCATATTGGCGCAGTGACTCGGAATCTGAAAAGTGCGTACACGGACACCCTGTTGGAGCTGGCAGTGGCAAATATGTCATGGACGACGACGACTGTGACAACGGAAAAAAATGTGCATGCCAAAAAAAGGTCAACTGTGTTGCGTGCGGCGAAAGAAAACAAAAAAAGAACAACAACGAATGCGAAGACTGCCCTGCCGGAAAAGCATCCAATGACAATCGAGTCTGCCAGCCTTGTTTAGAGGGAACGGCTAGCAGCAGCGGTGCTGCCACGTGTTCCGCATGCTCAGCAGGAACATTTTCGTCTGCCAATGAGGCAACAACGTGCACAAATTGCGAGAACAAAAAGTATCAGGATCTGAGCCCGGCAAGTGGAAATACAGGATGCAGAACAACATGCACTGGCGTTTTTTACACATGCAACAGCGCCGGAGATGGCACCAATTCAGGAGCCGTCTCTTGCTGCAGCTGCCCCAATGGCAGGGAACAAGACAGCTCCAACTCGGGACAGTGTAAGTGCAAGTCGGGGCATAGCCCGGACGTTGTGACGAATAATGGTTATAAGATCACCGGCACCACCGACGCCACGAAAAGGTGCAGCGAGTGTCCTGCGGGAACAAAGTCAGATATTAACGTTGCTGCAAACTCAGTCGCGTGCGTTAATTGTGCGAGTGACGAGTTTAGCCCAAGGGGGTCGGATACGTGTTACAAATGCCGCCCAAACTCTCAAAAGAGTCCCAGCGATGGGGACGCATGTGTGTGCAAACAGGGTTACTCTCCATCCGATACACTGACAGTAGACTCCAAGCATCCCATATGTGAGCCATGCTCAGTTGGGAAGTTTAAACTAAACGCCGGGAATCACACCTGCAGCGTATGCGGGGCGCACTCATACAGCGACAAAGTCGCAAGCGTGGCGTGCAGAGGTTGCCCCGCAGGAACTGACAAGGCAGATCCAGACCACCTCGCATGCAGTGCATGTGTTGCAGGCAAATATCGATCTTTAATAGAAACAGAATGTACCAACTGCAATTCAGACAGGTTTAACCCCTTGCAAGGTTCAAATTCAGATTCAGATTGCAAAAACTGTGGATTACACAGAAACAGTCTCCCTGGTTCAGATTCAGCGACTGATTGTGTGTGTAATGCCGGATATACGGGCGAGGATGGCTCTGGGGAATGCCAGGAGTGCAAGGCAGGGTATTACAAAATAGCAAAAGGAGACGCCGAATGTACAGAATGTTTGGAGGGAACGTTCTCATTATCGACAGCAGCCACGTCGATTCAGGTTTGCAAGTCTTGTCCTGGAAACTCGCATTCGGAACAGAGAGGAAGTTCCGACAGCACCCACTGTCAATGCAATGCGGGATACCATGGTCGCAATGGAGAGAACTGTGATGCATGTGAAGCCGGCAAGTACAAACCACAGCGCGGGGCATCTGTGTCACAAAATACAGAAAATGATTGTATTTCTTGTTATCCCGGAAAGTACCAAAATGCCCAGGGACAGTCGACGTGTATAGACTGCGATCAAGGAAAGTATTCACCCGAATCGGAAAGAAGGGAGTTATGTGAGACCTGCCCCGTTAATTCAGCAACAAGGGCAGCTGGCTCTCAACTCCCTCATTGCAATTGCAACGCAGGGTACTACAAAAAAAATGGACAGAATTGTGTGGCATGTGAAGCCGGCAAGTACAAACCCCTTACAGGTGACTGGACTTGCACAAGTTGCGACCCTGGAAAGTATTCGGGACAAGACGCGGAAACTTCAAGCAACGCATGTATTTCTTGTGTGGCTGGAACGTATAGCAAACACGGCTTCTCTTCTTGTCGTAACTGTACCGCCAAACCGGGAAAATACTGCCCCACTGGACATCATGATCCGAGGGGCGAGAATTGTCTTAAAAACCACTCATGTGCAGGGGGTCACAGCGCTCCAAAAACTTGCCCTGGTGGAGCCCCGGCTATTCAAGGACAGTCCGCGTGTACGGACTGTGTTTCCGGCAAGTTTCAAAGCAATGACGTGTGTGTTCCATGCCCCAGTGGCAAAACCTCTTTCTATCGCACGCAGCAACAATCAGAATGCTTAGAGGCAGAGCCGGATGCCAAAACATGCCCCCCTGGTTTTTACAAGGCCGATGAAACAAGCCAAGAGTGCATACCATGTTCTTACCTTGGTGACTTTGACGAATACCAGAAAAGCTGGGGAAAGAGTGTGCGGTACGAGTTTGACGACAATGAATACCGGAACTATCAAGAAGAATGGAATAAGATAAAGACAGAAAGCACTAAATACCACAGCCATCGCTTCAATGGAACGATGGACGTGCACCAACACTGCGGCGTATTCACCGACGCAGTGTATTGCCCCCGTGGTATGGTGTATCATAAATCGTCCGTACCGCCGTGCAAGCATTACGAGCAGAAACCACGGGAAACCTGTCCACAGGGAACATTCTATGACGTCGGGGACTACCACTGCAGCCCCTGTCCCAACCACACCTTTACACTGTTTGAAGATTCTGTCGGGGTGGAGTCGTGTTCGTATTGTCAAGAAGGGTGGTTTTTGAAAGAATCAAACGATACACACCCTCAGTGCGTACAATGTCAAGACTGCATGACCACTGTCGCGTATGGCGGTGTTCATGCACATCGCATGCAAAGCTGCGTGGTCCCCTGCGGTCCCAAACAGATGCACCCTGATGTCTCCGGGAAATTCAATTGCGACATTTTCCAATGCCTGAAAAGAGTTCGTGCGCAGGACATTCACGAGTGTGTTTTCCCAATGCTAGGTACTCAGCTGGCCGCGCGAATCGACGACGAAGCAAAATGTCACCCGTACTTTAGACCCATACGACAGAGCTGGGTGGATTCCCCCAATAGCACTAGTTTACAGGACGACATGACGGGTGGGGGCTTGATACCAGACAAGGCCGATCCAAGGCGATACTCGCTGCCATTTGACCAAGGTGAAGTGGATGCCTCTTTTTTGTCGCAGAATGAAAATCGTATTGTCGCCACTCGAAATCAGACGAGTAACCCATATGTGGATTTCTTCTACCTGCTATTTGCAACCAACACCATCACGGACAAGTATACCGAAGCCGATGCTCAGGCGGAGATCCATGCGTGGCCCCAGATTTTGAGTGAGAAACCATTTCTGCATGGAAATTCATTACAAAATTCGTCAACATACGTCATAGATCAATATCTGCGGCATGAGCCGCTGCTGTTTGTCAAGAGTACCGAAACCCTGGAACAGGACACTTCTGGTGGCATCATGGCAGGGTGGGTGTTACTTGGGAATCACACTGGTGCATGGCCACACGTCGATTTCGTTCGTCTTGCGTTTGAACAGTACCTACGGGGATACGTCGACACGGCCATGAACAGGTGTAGCGACGTGCCAGTCGCAGGCGACGCCCGAATATACTATTGCCACGAGCGTCTGCATACGACCACCACACACATCAAGAGTGAATGGCAGGTCAAGGTACAGTCAGGGGGCGCTTGTCTAAACTCACTGCAGTTTCGGGTAACTGGGCAGCAGTGCGACGATGTGTATAGCCAGGACAATATGCAGGAATTGGTCGTAAAAGAAGCCGTGCAGAAATACAGCGCCCACGGCACCACTACGTCGTTCTTTTTGAATTTGACCGTGTTCAGGGAGTATGGCCCCGTAGACGATACAGGTGAGCCCAAAAACGAAATGTGCGTCGGCACAGTCGATGAAATCCAAGGCAAAGTCCTGCAAGAGCTCAGTATTGACTGGGATACGTTTGACTGCTCGGAAGCGTCTGCGCAACGATGGTACTTTGATTTGATGTGTCTCGATGGCGATTTCTTTTACATACAAAAATTGCACCGAGATAACCCGCAGGATTACTTTCTCAAGCTCTTGGAAGACAGCGGTGATTTGACCATGTCTCCGGAACAAATAGATCGCGACAGGAGGTTCTCCGCCAACTTGTGCGATGCCAACATGTCTGCAATAGAAGAATTTCGTCGCATCATCAGCATCGAGCACGAAGATGGGGTTTTGTCGCAGCACAACGAAGACGTCCGCGACGAAATTGCGAATGTGACTCAGGGATACCCTGTCTGTAACATCAGCTTGACTGAGGACTCAAAGGTATATCCTTGCCATGTGCAGCGAATTTCTGGCGATGAATTTGAGATATGGATTCCGTCGTACATTTTCTGGGAGCGTGAGGTGACCGCGAGTGGCTTGCAAGCTCATCTATCCGTGTGTGACCTCGAGATGAAGTGTGTGAGAGAAAAACCCGTAACCATCTTTGAGTCCAACGAAGAAATTTTCCGGGTGGGTTCACCCTTGAGCATAGATTTTGTTCGGCGGTACTTGGACCACGGCGACTTTCTGAGCACAAAGGTTTTGACGCACAACTCGTTATCCTGAGCACACATGTCCCGGATTTTTCAAGATCCAGGCAGCTGCCTCCTTTCGTTTACATAAACACCTGATCTCCTAACAGGGTCTAGGCATGCGTGACCAAGCTCTATATAAAGATCTGTCGTTTTTTTCTTGTGTCTTGAATGCAAGACGACCCACCATGGACCACTGCCATCATTACTTTGTGGAATTATGCAATCTTGATTGTCTTTGGGTTCGTCAGAGACCACCTGTTTCGCCCACGGCAGCGCGTAAGCAGCGATTACGCCCCACTGCTTCAGGACTGGCAAGACTTTTACACAAGGCGGTTGTACAATCGGATTCAAGACTGCTTTTCGCGTCCAATATGCTCTGCTCCTGCGGCCTGGGTTTCTGTTATGAACAGGGATTTTGACGGATGTGAGTGCAGCCGCATGATACTGAGTGTGTCGAGTCTGACTTGTTTAAACCTTTCTTCGTACAACTACCTCGGCTTCGCAGGAGACCAAGACACGCGCGGCGACGCCATTGAAGCCATGAGGCGACTTGGCGTTTCACAGTGCTCAAGCCGCACCGAAATGGGAACCACGGATTTACACCTGGAACTTGAAAATCGCGTGGCACGGTTCATGGGAAAGGAGGCGGCCATTGTTGTCGGCATGGGCTTTGCGTCAAACTCAACTGTGATTCCGGCCTTGATGGACAAGGGCTGTCTGATCATTTCCGACGAGCTTAATCACAGCAGCATTGTTACGGGGGCCCGTCTGTCCTCAGCAGCGGTCCGTGTTTTCAAGCACAACTGTCACGCGTCGCTGGAAAAGGTCATCCGAAACGCAATTGCGTATGGCCAGCCTCGATCTAAAAGGCCTTGGCGAAAGATCATGGTTTTTACAGAAGGGTTGTTTAGCATGGAAGGGGAGCTCTGCGATCTTCCGCGTATTGTTGCTGTTTGTAAGAAGTACAAAGTTTACCTGTTTGTTGACGAGGCGCACAGCATTGGTGCCATTGGGAAGTCGGGGCGCGGTATTCACGAACACTACAATGTGCCCCCTGGCGATATCACTTGCTTTATGGGCACTTTTACCAAGGCATTTGGAAGTGTAGGGGGCTACATTGCTGCTTCTTCTGCGGTTATTGACCTTCTGCGGCGCAAAAGCATCGGCAACACTTCCGCGTGCAGTATGTCGCCTGCCTGCGTGCAGCAAGCGCTCATGGCCCTTTCAATGATCCAGGGCGAGGACGGAACCACAAGAGGGCGCGATAAAATGGAGAAGATCAAGCAAAACTCCAACATGTTTCGCCACGGGCTGACACAGCTTGGCTATCAGACGTTGGGTGACCGTGATTCGCCTGTGATACCGTGCTTGTTATTCCAGCCAGCAAAACTCTGTGCTTTTTCCCGGGCATGCCTTGTCCGCAAACTTGCCGTGGTTGTCGTGGGGTCTCCTGCAACGCCTCTTTTGAAGGGCCGGGTTCGATTCTGTATCTCCGCCGAACACACCGAGGAGGACCTCAAATCGGCCTTGCAAGTTTTGGATCAAGTGGGGGACGAGGTTATGGTAAAATATGACAGGAAAACTTTCAAAGTCACAATTTACGAAAAACTTATGGCTTTTATCATGCGGTTACGCTCTGAAATCGCCCGAGCGTTTTCAATTTTCAAAGGATGCTGGGTCAGAAAGAAGGAGGTACGACCACTTCATCCACGGACGAGCCGTCATGCTCTTCACTCTCGGAAAGCGATGAGTCCCTTTCTAGCAACATATCCGCCATAGTTTTCATGATTTCATCCACACCGCCCTCTGAATGATTGCACTCCGGAGCAGCGGGACCAAACATTTCCGTGGTCTTTTTGTGCAGCGCATTGTGCAAGCTTGACGCGACGTTTCCCTCGATCTCCAGGCGACTGAGAAATTGTTTGAAGCGTCTCTCATGCCTACCGCCGTTGTCATTGAGATCGCCATCTCTTGGGCCTAGAAGCAAGAAACAGGCGATCAACTGTTCTGTGGTGTCAATATTGAAATCTGTCAGGCGCGTCAAGGTTGTGTCGCCAACACCTGGTACGTCGGACAGTGGGAAACTTGCCATGCTGCGGCCAGCCAGAAAACGTTCCATTTTGTTCATGGTGATCCAGATTTCGGTTCGCAAATCTTATATATGCGAGTGCTGTAGTGCTGTGAAGAACACAACCCACGCTGAGTCCTCACTGGAAGCCGGTGCTGTTCGTGTCCTCGTTCGCCGCGGCCCGGCGGGCTTGTGCGATTAGCGCTGCTGGGATCTTGCAGTAAAAGTCCATCGCGTCGTAGCAGTCAATACGAACGTCGTCGCCCTCCATGGTGCATACCCACTGCTCCAGGCGAGTGACAGTACCGGATGTGATCTCGAGGTCCGGCATGCCACCGGCGTCCAGCCGCAGGAGTTCTGCGTATTCACCGCCGCGCAAGGGCGCCATGACTTTGATGTAACGATGATCGCACATCGCACGCAGCTTTCCTTGCGCAAATATCTCCTGCGCGAACTCGTTGTCAGGGTCGTTGTTCGTCGACAGCCCTGTGCGTTTGCTCACCGCCGGAGGCCGTCCGATCAGTTCACAAAACGCCATCACGCTTGCTGTCTGTCGTCTGTGGTACGCTGTCGATTTGCAGCGATTTGTGTTTTTCGACTCTGCCAAAATAAAAAAGCGGGAAAATGTCGTTTATTTTAAAACAAGAATATCTGTTGTAAAGATTCAAAAAAGAAATACGAATATGTTTGGTTCGTGCTGTCGCGTTTCCGTCTGCCTCTGCCTCTGGCCCTCAGTTGTTAGTGACCGTTGGTTTTAAAACAAACGGTCATTGGTTCTGAAACAGAAGGCAGCGACTTCTGCATGTCGGCGCCGCAGATCGTTCAGAACTTTGTAGATAAGAACCTTGGCGGGGAATATACGGGTGGTCTTGCTGTGATCAAGCGTCTGGCAGACATTGCCCATGAACATTGTTCTCGGTCGTTTCGCGTCCCCCAAAATAGCCTCTTGGAGAATGCGTGTTCTCTCATGTGTGCAGAGTTTGAGCAAGTAGAATGTTATCTCGCCTTTTCTGCTCAGCTGCGAGTGCTGGAGGGTGCATATGAAGAATGGGACCAATGTGTGCGATCGGATTCCGCGGCCTCGTTTCATGACATGAAGCGAGCATTTGAGGACCACAAGGACCGCATTGCAGCCGAAATGAAGTCGTTTGAAGGCAAGTCTGACGCAAATGTGGCCAAACGCGTCGGCGACTTCAAGAAGGCGAATTCCCCGGCTAGCATGAAGTCCATGGCACTACGGGATTTCGTGCATGGTCATATTGCAATGTTCCCCGAAAGTTTTTCGGGCAACTGGCATATCCCTCACGATTTTGCGCAGATTTCGGCGGCCTATCGCGGCAAGCGCGCAATGTCTACCCTAATGCAGGCGATTCCGCTCGGATTTGCCTTAGAATGCACGCGGTACTACAAGAACATAGCAGATGTCAAGTACGGCGCGAAGCTATCGCAAAAGCTACACGACCTGAAGATTCAAGATGCGCGAATGTGGAGTTTAGTCTCTGGAGGGGCAGAGACTCTGGACACAAATAGCATGAATATGCTGTCCTCCGCGGTTTTGAAGAAGCTGCACGACGTCATGCGGGTGCAGCTGCACGAAAAAAACGACCGATATCGCAAACTTTTGTTCGACAAGGAGTGCGAAGACGAATGCGCAATGATCAAAACTCTACAGGAGCGCATACTGCACGCCTGTGACGGTAGCGTCGGGTAGATTGCAATAGGCATAGACCTCCGCATAGCGTGGCCCTCGTGCTTGATTGTGGCTGGATCGAAGGCTTGGGGACATT
>CEWO01023193.1_pt1 | contig 18879 bp, 19 predicted proteins | sample 361561 | NCBI WGS metagenome assembly CEWO01 (sample SAMEA2623627, study PRJEB7988) | marine metagenome | isolation source: saline water (ENVO:00002010), including
ATGAATTCAAGAATACAGGACCTACTCCTGGAGATAATTCAGAAATCTCAATCGAAGGAAATTTCCTAGATGATTGTGAAATTTACGGAGATGGAACAGGTGGATGCTTCGCATACGTGTCTTCATACAACCAATTCGAAATACTTGATATCAGCAGACCTAACGATATCCGACTACTGTCAACTTACTACGCAGAAATAGCTAGAATGATTGACATCAAGGTGACCTCAGACAATAATTGGGTTTTGGTAAATCACGAATTAACCAACTCAGAACTAGATCCAATACCAAATGATGACGATGCAAACAGCGGAGCAAATAGACTTGACCTGATTTATGTTGGAGACAAGACGAGTCCGATTAAGGTCGCGGAATGGGATAATCCTCCAGCAGGCTTCCACAACCAAGACCTGCATGTCTATTGCGATTGGGAGCCTGCAAATCCAACTGCCCTTTGGCAAGATGATTGTCACCTTTTCCTATTCGGTGCGGACCCTTATCCAGAAATGGTTGAGGGATCAAGTGGGACATTCTACAAAGGCACTCAAGTATTCTATGCACTAATCGATTTCGAAGGGCTGAATCCTACAAACAACAATGAGCAACAAAACGCAAGCAGAGAAATCATTCGTTGGGGAGGATATACTCCCGAACCTCAGACAACTTGTGGAGGATCTATTTTCAACCACGATAACGTGTTTTTCATACACCCGATAACCAAACAAAAGATGCTGGCGGTCTCCTACTGGGGCGCGGGGTTGAGACTTGTTGATGTCTCTGAACCGCCTCAAATCGGAGACCCTCTAGGTATTTCCTGGCCCCCTGAAACCGGCCGCTGGCTCGGTTGCCCCACAGATGATGCAGGATGGTATGGGCCTGATGGCGGTGGTCATGCAAACATGGATCCTGATGTTTGGTTGAACGCAAATGATGGAAATGACAACATCCACTATGCGGTCCCACAAGACAATCTTATTTGTTCGGGAATCAGTGAGTATGACCCTGTAGAGACCTGGCCTGAACATTGTGGAACAGGACCTACTGATGCCACATACAGTGAGAATTGGAGGCACTACACTTACATCGCTCCGGAATATGGATCCAACGCAAACCATACAGGATTCATTTGGACCATAGATACAACTGATCCTGCCAAACCGTTCTTGGTTTCCAAGTGGAAGTTACCTGGCGAAAGTACCCTAGCTGACGGGACAACTCACCCTCACCACTACATCCCAGGCGGATACATATTCAGCCCTCACAATGGAGATACTGGGTTGAGTGGTCACGTCTATTGGACGCACTATCACGCAGGTGTGTGGATAACTGACCATGGACATATTTGGGAAGAGCTTGTCTGGGAGAATGGTTACCCAGAACCTGAGCGAGGATTCCAAGCGATTTCTGAACTCGCTCCGACTCATACTCTCGGCTACTACCTTCCTGCGGGACCTACTTGGATAGATGATCCAGCGAGCGAACTCGGCTACGATATGGCTGATTGCTGGGCCTCGTGCATGATTCCATTCGATTGGGGTCTGCAATACGACCCACGAGGCTTCGTTATGATCTCTGAGATGGTTAGTGGAGTCTACGTGGTTCAGTTCGATGAGGACTACGACCCACGCTACCACTATCCTGCTCTTTGGTCCGACGAGGCCGAGGCTACTGACGAATGAGGTGAATCAATTGCGCAAGCGACTTGCCTTCGCAATTGTCGCCGTGCTATTGTTGGCTCCTGTTGCATCTGCGCACGGCGCTAACTCATTTTCGTTCATCATGCGCAACTCATCGGTGGCTCCTGACGAAGCCGGAGTGCAGCAAAACGATACGCTCGTCTTCTACAATGTAGCCAATCACAACCGCACTCTGACACTAGACAATAACTCCGATGGAGTTGATGATTGGGTTTGTGAGGCGGGACCGAGCGATTCGATGAGCACCGATGATGAATGCTACATTTGGCTCGACCCCGAGGTTTGGGAACCTCGCATAATCGAGATCCAGATCTCTCAGAACGATACTCACTGGATGACGGTGCTTGTCGAGGTTATTGCCGACAATCACACCGAGACTGGCCCACCAGACGGTGGTTTTGTTCTGCCCGGTGGCGGTCAACAACCGGCTGATTCAGCCGACGAAGAAACTGACATGCAAAGCATTCTACTCAGTGGAGCCATTCTCGCTTTCGGCGCCGCCGCTTGCCTGTGGATTCTAAAAAACATCGAAGGTTCGAAGGAATCAAGTGAAAGGAGTGAAGAGGAATGATTCAGCGAAATAAGGCACTGAGCGCTATACTCGTAACTGCAATCTTACTGTTCGCTGGCTGCTTAGGCCAAGAAGAGAGCCCGTTCTACGGAGAGGAAATTGAACCGATTGTTGCTGTGGAAGATTTCGTACTTTTCGATGAGAATGGTGAACCGTATCAACTCAGCGACCTAGAAGGAAAGGTCATCGTCATCGCCTTCCTCTTCACTCGTTGCCCGGACATCTGCCCCATCGTAAGCGCCAACCTACACTATGTCGCTGCCGAACTTGGCGATGATTACGGCGACAATGTAGCCATCCTCTCAATCACTGTCGACCCCTGGACCGATAACTCGACGGTGCTCAAGGAATACGCGGATGACCGAGGCTTGCACTGGCCACATCTAACAGGTAGCCTCGATGAACTTCAGCCAGTCTGGGTCAATTTCGACGTTGGCCTTGCAACCTACGAAGATGATCAAGATGCAGACGGTGTGGCAGACGGATTCGATCTATGCGCGGACACACCTGAGGGTGAGGAAGTAGACGACGAAGGATGTGGGCTTGAGACTCAGCAGTCAGAGGAAGGTGACGTCACTGTCAAGCACCATCCACTCAGCTATTGGGTCGATCACACAACAGGCACAATCATCGTCGATAAACAACTCAATCAACGTGTCTGGTGGGGCGATACCGACTGGAATGCAGAGATGGTCTTAGATGACATCCGCACGCTTCTAGAGGAATGAAAATGCGCCGCTCGATTGCTCTGGCATTAGTGGCATTGCTACTTTCAGGATGGCTTTCTGGATGCATGGGTGGAGTCGATGAAGAAATCGAATACAACGGCATAGAATACCGAGAACCACCTGATGCTCCAGACTTCACTCTACTAGACCAAAATGGTGAGGAATTCACCCTCTCGGAACTCGAAGGCAAAGTCGTTGTTGTCGCTTTTATCTATACCACGTGCCCAGATATCTGTTTGGCAATATCTGCCAATATGGCTTGGGCACAGGAGAATCTGGGTGGAGCGAGCGACGATGTTGTTTTCTTGTCGGTAACGATAGATCCTGCTCGTGATACGGTCGCTCGGCTTTCCGAATGGACCGAGGCGATGGGTTATGATTGGACTCATCTGACAGCCGAGCGAACGAGTACTCTTGTCAGCGTGTACAGTTCTTGGAACGTCATAGTCGACAATGCTCACATCGAGGCCAGCACGCCTCCAGAGGGGGCGATGAATCGAGTGATTATCCTCGATGCTGGAAATAATACGACGGTCATTGATTATCTTAATTCTGAATTATCAATCGGTGCAACCGTCGGGAACCTCGACGAAGAGGCAAGGGCTGCTGCCGAGGCCGAATTATCCAACGACACCTCATGGACTCTGATGAGTTGGAATCAATCATCGTGGGCCTGGGAACTCGCAATAGAAGGTTATCTTGACGAGATGGCAAGCCACGATGACCATCTCGCTTGGGTGGCCGACGGAGCCAACGCTTCTCTGCTCCCTGTCGGCGTCGATTGCAATGGACACGGCTGGGTGATGGGAGATGGCGCGGGCGCACATTGCATGTGCGATGAGGGCTATGAGCGCCCAGATGGCGACGCTCTGATGTGCGTCGCTGAAGGCTCAGCCGAGGCCGAGCAAAATGACTCGCACAGCGATTCGCTCGGCGAATACGAAGTTGGTCATTCGACTGTGACTTTCATTCTCGACAAGCAGCTTCGCAAGCGAATCGCTTGGACCGGAACTGCGTGGGATCTTGATGGGTTTGTCGAGGACCTGCAGAACCTCGCTGCAGAGTGAACCGCAAAGCGCACGAACCGTGCATCTCTGATGCTCGAGAACATTCGGCAAGTTGCCTTTTTACAGTCGAGGAACTGAGCGAGGCGCATGGAGTCCGTACAGGTTCGTAGTATCGGCCTCGCGGCTTTGATGGTTGGAAGCGTCTTGATAGGCATATTCTACCTCGATATCGAGGGTGTGCAACCCGATCAACCACCAATAATCTCTGGCGAAGAACCTGGAAGCTTCGTCATCGGAGAGGTCAACACAATTACCATCACCGTAGGTGATGAAAATCTCGAAGATGTTGTCCTCGACGTGACTCTGGACGGAGACAGAGTAGCCAATGCATTTCTCGATGATGATGGAAAGTTGACCGTCGATATCAGCCAACTAGGAGTCGGCGATCATGCGCTCAAGGTATTCGCTAAGGATCAACTAGAACAAGAGACGCGATGGTTTACTGAATTCGCAATCACTTACCCCGAAGAGGGCATCACCGAGATTATCCTCGACACCCTCGTGACCAATATCCAGTATGGTGACGACGCGATTCTCTCAGGAAATCTAACTCATAGCTCATTGGAAACCTGTGTCTTCGATTGGAGCGACGGTGATCTCGAAGAGAGTCAACTCGCTGTCCCGATGGATGAAATGGGTAATTTCCAAATGGAATTCGCAAATATGCAAGAGAATGTTACCATTTCAATGGAAGCTACTTGTGGAATCAATGTCTTCACAACTGATTCAGTTAGCATCAGCTACATCGTCGAAATTTCGGAGCAACAGGAAGGCGATGGCACCGATGAAGGCGAAGATGACGGCTCTGACAACAGCACATAGTCGTCGCCAATGATCACAGAATCGGCATCTTCGACAAGCGCTCGAGATCGGGCTGGTATAGCTCTCTGATATCATCCAGCCCAAGAACAAGCATCGCCAGTCGCTCCAATCCCATACCCCAAGCACAGACTGGCCACTCCGTGCCCAGCGGCTCGGTAACCTCGGGCCGGAAAATTCCCGAGCCACCCAATTCGAGCCATTCACCGCGCCAATATACCTCGACCTCGACAGATGGCTCGGTGTATGGGAAATAAGCCGGACGAACTCGAACGTCAGGATAACCCATTTTGGCGTAGAATGTTTTGAGGGTTGAAATTAGCATCGGGAGGTTTGCGTCCGGTTCGTGAATTATGCCCTCGATTTGGTGAAATTCAGGCAAGTGAGTACGGTCAAGTGTTTCCTGACGGAATACCCTGCCAATACCGAAAACTCGGCATGGTTCGTTTGGATTTTCGGCGATATGACGAATTGTGTTGACTGTCGTATGCGTGCGCAGTAGCCCCTTTTGGGCTTCTGTTCTGTCAAAAATTCCACCCCAGCCCTTGCTTCCTGTGTCGTGACCGTGTTCGTGCACGCTAGCCCATAGGTCGAGCATCTCGGGTGCTACCTCGACGCTCGCGGGCTCGGCGAGGTAGAATGTGTCCTGCATGGTCCTCGCCGGGTGTGATTGCGGAATGAATAGGGCATCCATATTCCATCCCGCAGATTGAACGTAATCGCCTTCAATTTCGGAGAATCCCATCTCTAGGAAGACCGAGCGGATGCGCTCGATTAGCGCCTGCATAGGATGAGGTCTGCCTCCAGCCGGGATTGGGGCAGGCGCATTTACGTCGAATGGCTTGAATTCGGCGTCCCTCCATGAATCTCCTTGCAAGAGTTCTGGGGTTAATTGGCCGATTTGAGTGACCTCTTCGAGGGTTGCGGCGTCTGTTGCGGCACCAGTCTTAGTGAGGCTCCAAGTTCTCGCTGTCAATTCTTCTGTCGCGATGAGATTCTTACGACCACCAAAGTGATCGACTAAGGCGGAGTCAAGCGATTCTGAGTCTTTGGGAGATTCGGCCAGACTTTCGATAAACGAGGTGCGAGAGGCTATCTTGGTAGCGACCGAACCTTCGTCATCACAGACGAATGCGCCCGCTTCAACTCGAACTCCCATTGCCTTCAGCAGGCCAACTCCAGGGCCTGCTTCGTGGCGTTCGAAACCGGCGGAGAACAGCCCTTGCATGGTTCTCTCTGACGCAGGCGCATCTTGCATCCAATCCCAGATTCTTGATTCGAGAAGGCCCTCTTTGGCTGCCTTCTCGCCTTCTGGACCGAGACTAACTGTGCTTGCAATGGATTCTGAAATCTCTAGCAGACCTGCCTCGGCCAAACCGGTTCCTGCCCCAGCAATATGGACCTGATCCGACCATCCTGTTGCTTCGAGAAGGTCGGGGAGATTCCACGTGCGAGAGGCGTCGGAGAGCATCACACGCAACATCCGGCGCTCGTGATTACCCAGACTCATCCACTCACCTCGACTTCATGCCTCGCGCCGTCTCGCTTTGATGGTTGCCGCCGCTCTAGCCTCTTGTAGGCTGTTGGCGAGGCGGTTCAGTCTAGCCGCTTACTCCTCTTCCGCGACCCAAAGCGTGGTTGTGCACTCAACGCAATCGTACTCCGAAGGTTTGCGCCCGTCGCGCCATTCGAGATGCCCACAACGTCCGCACAGAATAGAGGTCTTAATCGGAGGATCAAGCGAGGTGTCAACACGATACATAGCTCGACCAGCATCGGGCATCTTCACCGCATCGGGAGCCCAAGCGGCCAATTCATCTGGATCAACAGTGACCTCACTAGGAATTCCCAGTGCAAAAACAAGGAGTATTGCCCCTGCAATCGAGATTGGTGCACCTACGGCCAGTGCGAAGGCATCACCGTTCGTGCCGAAGATGATTCCCGCGCCAAGAAGTAAGCAAGCCCAAGCAGAGATTACCATGTTCATACGCATGTGCGAAGCGGAGGTTTCGGGAGCAGACAACACGATTCGGAAGACCTCTAACCCATTCAACTTGGCCCTCTTTCGGGTGGTACTCTATGTGCAGGGTTCAAGAATCGGACGCGGGCAGCGCGGGACACTGCCTCAGTAGCTCAGCCTGGTAGAGCATCTGATTTGTAATCAGACGGCCGGGGGTTCGAATCCCTCCTGGGGCTCCAACTTTTCAAGCGACGATTGGATTTGCGAAAGGTCAAGGTGGTGAGTCTTGACCCCCGAATCAATGGGAGCCAAGCGATTGGATGGGAAGGCGCTCGGTCTGAGGATAGAAGCGCAACTTGCTAAACGAGTTGCTGCTCTGAAAGATTCAGGTGTCGAGCCGCATCTCGCAGTCGTATTGGCAGGGGACGACCCTGCCAGTCATGTGTATGTCAGAAACAAACAACGCGCCTGCGAAAGATGTGGAATCAAGAGTACGCGTATCGACCTGCCCAGCGATGTTTCTCAAGACCAATTGATGCAGGTTGTCATCGACCTCAACTCCGACGATTCGGTCCACGGAATACTTGTCCAGAGTCCCACACCCACTGGTACTGACGAATTGGAGATTACCGCAGCAATCGATCCGGCGAAGGATGTTGATGGTTTTCATCCAGTAAATCTCGGTCGTCTGGTGATGGGGCAGGCGGATGGATTGTTGCCATGCACGCCTGCTGGAGTAATGCAAATTCTCGATGATGCGGAAATCAACCTCGTCGGCAAGAAGGCAGTGGTCATCGGACGATCACGCATCGTCGGTATGCCACTCGCTCTACTTCTCGCACAGAAGGGCATCGATGCGACGGTGACTATCGCTCATTCACGCACCGAAGATATTGCAGACATTTGTCGCAGCGCCGACCTCGTCGTCGCTGCAATCGGTCGCCCAGGTACTGTCAAGGCTGACTGGATCAAGCCCGGCGCGACCGTAATCGATGTCGGCATCAACCGAGTCGCAGATGAATCTCGCGAAAACGGCAGCCGACTCGCCGGCGACGTCGAACCAGAAGCAGCAGAAGTCGCCGGTCATATCACACCAGTCCCCGGCGGCGTAGGCCCGATGACTATCTCGATGTTGATGACGAATACCGTAAGAGCTGCCGAAGCAAATCTCTGAACTGACTCAAAACACACCGAGTTCGAACTTTCCATCTTCAGTCGCGTGCACCTTCGGGTCCCACAGCGGCGAGAAGGTCAGATTCACGTGCACGCTATCTATTCCGTCGGTCGCTAGAGCAGCCCGATGAACTGCAGCCATCAATTCAGGCGCGACCGGGCAGCCGGGACTCGTCAGAGTCATGTCGATCTCGGCGTGTTCGCCTTCGATTCGCACATCGTAAATCAACCCGAGATCGATGACTGAAATATTCATCTCAGGGTCCTCGACCTCGAATAGCGACTCACGAATTGCAGACTCATCGACCATTTTCACACCATCTTTTCAGCTTCGGAACGCACCCGCTCGAACATGTTCAAGAAGCCGTTTGCGCGACTCGGCGTAAGAGAGTTACGAATCCCCATCGCATCCGCGTAATCAGGAGACAGATTTGCAACATCATCAGGTTCCATTCCATTCACAGCCATCGCCGTCACGGACATCAAGCCCTGAACAATCTGAGCATCGGCACCCCCACGCATGAGGAATTTACCCGAATCGTCACGTGAACATTCGACATGTGCTCTCGATTGGCAACCATGGACCTGATTCTCATCATTCCACTCCTCCGGTGGTAAAGGGCTAGGATGTCTCTTGGAGTATTCAAAGAGCAATTCGTATCGCTCCATTGAGTCGAAACAGTCGTCGAATTCTTCGACGACTGAGTCGAGATGCTCCGGCCATCGCCTCTGCTCCATGGCCGACCCTCAGGAATGGTTCTATTCAATCTGACTAGCGATTCGACTGACTTCTATGCGAACCGCTCACAGACATATCGCAGATGCTTGACGAAGGACTGCGCCTCATCCAACGTATTGTAGATCCAGAAGGATGCGCGATTTGTTGAAGGTACGCCGAGCGCGTCCATTAGTGGCTGCGCGCAGTGGTGTCCAGTACGAACCGCGAAGCCACCCTCATCCAGCAAAATCGCTAGATCCTGTGATTGAATCGAGTCATGCAAGAAGGAAATAGCGCCACTGGAGTCCGGATGGTTCGGATCGCCATAGATACGGATTCCGGGAATCTCCAGCATCTGGTCAGCCGTCCAGGATGCCAAATCGTGGATGTGAGCATGCACCTCGCGCATGTCGAATTGGGCCAGCCATTCGACAGCCGCCCCCCATCCAATCGCCTCAGCGATGCGCGGCGTCCCGGTCTCAAACATCGCATGGCCTTCTTGGAAAGTCGTGCCTTCAATGGATACACGGCGGATCATCGAACCACCGGTCATGAATGGGCCCATTTCAGCCATAGTATCGGGCCGGACTAGCAAGCAACCAATTCCGGTTGGCCCGGCCATCTTATGCGCTGATATCGCAACAAGATCCGCACCCATATTATCGAAGAAAATACGCTCATGCGGCGCTCCCTGAGCACAATCAAGCAACACACGAGCACCGATAGCCTGAGATTTCTCGATAATCTCCTCGATAGGATTACGAATTCCTAGAACATTGCTCGTATGAACCACACAAACCAATTTTGCACCTTCGAGAGCCACCTCGAAAGCTTCCATATCGAGAGTGAATGTACGGGTGTCAATTGGTACAAATCGAACCTCGACACCCTTCTCCTTACTCAATTCCTGCCAAGGGACGATGTCGGCGTGGTGTTCCATCTCGGTTACAACGATGACATCGTCGCGCTCCAGATTGTAACGAGCCCAACCGTAAGCAGCCAGATTGATTGCTTCTGTAGCCCCACTCGTGTAGATCATGTTCTCGGGACTCGTTCCGAAGTATCGCGAGATGCTCATACGTGCTCCCTCCAAAGCGGCGGTAGCTTCGTCTGCCAAGGTGTGATTTGCACGGTGAGCGTTTGAGTTGTATTCCTCGTAGAATCTAGTCATCGCATCTATGACAACCTGAGGCTTCTGTGAAGTTGCAGCATTATCGAAGTAAACCAACTTCTTACCATTAGGTAGAACTCGCTCTAGAATCGGGAAATCCGCTCGAATCGCATCGATGTCCAACCCCATATCGTAGCCTCCTGAATCTGCGATTCGTCTCCCCGCTATCAATGAGTGGGCGATTGGCTCCTCTCTACAAAGAATCTGTTGATTATCATACGGACATTTATGGTCGGGAACCTGTCTGAGGCACTCCGATGGTGGCTGACTCGGGGCAGGATGTGGTCGACTCGCTCGGTAATCGCGACTTGAATCAAGACGGATCTGTGATTAATCTGGCCATAGTCGGAAGTAGTCGGTTCTACGATTTCGAAGTCTTCGAAAAGGCAATCGAAAATTGGGTTGAATCCAACGGATATCCAGACCTTATCGTCGTCGGAGGAGCAAGTGGTGTTGACTACATGGCAGAGCGTTGGGCGGACAATAACTCGGTTAGAATCGCTGTTTTCTCAGAAGAATGGAGTGACCCCGTAAATTCACTTCACGACACAGGGAGAGGAGAGGCTGGAAATTCACTCACCAAGAAAATCCTTGATTCCGCATCTCACGTTCTCGCCCTGCCCTCACCTACCAGCAAATGGACTCGAATCGTGATTGATTTAGCGGCTAAGCAGAAGATTCCAACCTCTGTGACAGAAGTCGAGTGAACTGCTGTGAAAAGTCGAAATATGCAGAATTCAACATTCATTCGGTTGAAGTATGTATAGCCTCTCGGAGATTCATGGCCAACTTCCTAATGATCACCGCGACCTCGGGCACTAACCTCGAATTGGCTGAGAGATTCGCTGGTGCCGCACGCGACAAAGGACACGAGGCAGAGGTTGTCGATTTGGCAGCAATGGAACTACCTATGTTCACTATGGCGCGCTCAGGAGACCCAGAACAGGCTGCTGATGTCTCTGAGCTGACTCAGCAGATGATCGACGCTGATGCATGGGTTGTCATCGCTCCTGAATACAATGGCTCAGTGCCTCCGACACTCAACAATGCCCTCGCATGGCTCTCGCGCGACTGGAAGAGTTTCCGCGACATGTGCACCGGCAAGCCAGTCGGTTTAGGAACCCACAGTGGTGGTGGCGGTGCACACGTGATCGTGGCCATGCGTCTGCAATTCTCCTTCCTCGGTGCCGATGTAATGGGGCGTGCTTTGACATCTGGTCGCAACAAGGAAGCAAATCCCGAAACTATCGATGCGATGATCGATAATCTCGCGCCCTGAATTTCAAGGATTGGTGCTCCTGCCGGGATTTGAACCCGGGTCGCCGGGATGAAAACCCGGTATGATGGACCGTACTACACCACAGGAGCGACGGCCCCCCGAGCCGCGACCCCCACATAATCGAATCGGGCCACCAGCGACCAAATCGAGCCTGCGTCATGGGGGTGTAGAGTTCTGTGCGGTAGTGTAGTTAGTGGATTCTGGCGTGCCATCCTGATTGGAATCAACAATGATCGCTGTGACAGTTATGCCTTGTGTTGTTCCTGCAACATAGTCAATCTGGAAAGCGATCCAGGTGATGTTTGTATGATAGGCGTGACCTTGAGAATTGATGTTCCACATAATCACGTTATGCGAGAGATAAGCCTCCTGCAGAACTTCGATGGTGCCACTGGCCGAGAGTGAGAGATTTCTTGCGTGCCAAATGTTGGAATTAACCGAGAAAGCTACGTTGCCGTCAGCATTGTCATCCCTCTGCATCATGTGGTGACGGTGGAACACCCTACGATCGAGGAAGCCATCGTTGTTGGTGTCAGAACCCTGCCATGTCCGACTAAGGAAGTTGAAGGTATCAGAACTACCGTCAGAGTTGTTGTCCCAGGAAGTCAGACCTATGACCTTGATGCGTAAGACATGGGGCTGATGCAATGAGTTTCGCCAGATTTCAATTGAGCGAGTATCTTCTGTCTGACTAGTCCAACCATGAGCGTGCTGATCGAGATAGAAGGTCTCCCTGACCCTTCTGAAGATGTGTTCCTCATAGCCGTCCTCATTAGAGTCCCACCAAGTCAAGGTGGCAGTGTATGACTCACGCTGCTCTAGATGTGGGTCGAAGTCCCAATCTGTGGCATTTGACATATGGATAGTGCGCTGTTTCCACTCCAGCACCCCATCGACATCGTCGTCAATCATTCGGGTCAATGAGAATCGATGGACATGATACTCGATCATCCCCCAGTCCCAATGCTGGTGCCATCCCCTCATTCGGGCAGTGTAGTCTAGATCGCCATCATGGTCGGTGTCGACCTTTAGGACTCCAGCTCGCCACGTCCACTGTAGTTCGATGACGCCGTTTGAGTCATTGTCGAACTGAACAGTATTCTGTTGAAGCGCCCGAACTACATCGATGGTGCCGTCAGAGTTCGTATCTCTCGTGACTACAGCGCGGAGATTATCTCGGTGGCGATCAGCGTTGCCATCCTCGGTGGGGTCCCAAACCCATGAGGTGTGGTCTATTGCCATCCAGCGCTCCGGGGTGCCGTCATCGTTACTGTCAATTCTAAGAATCAATCGTGAGTGCGAGAAGTACGCTGTCAAAACCGAGCCAATTCCCTGATCGACCATCCTCTGGTTTCGGTTCAGAACTACTCTGCGCTCGAGGTTACCATCTTGATCGGCATCAGTTCGAGCGTGGACAAAGAGATGTATGTTGACGTCTTCATAGGTGCCGTTGTCCCAAGTCCAAACGGTCCTAGTAAGCACGTCGTGGCGCTCAGGGATGCCGTCAGAATTCTGATCGACTAGGTCAAGGCCCCTGAAGCGGGTGAAGAATAGGTCGTCATTGCCATCGCCGTCACGGTCCTGTGAACAGTGTGTATTGCGTACTAGGATGATACGTTCCGGCCCGGGAATACCGTCAGAGTCGAACCAGAACACACCTACTGTCCTATGACACAGAGTCTCGGCCACTCCATCGTTGTCCCAGTCCTCCCAGAAACTATCATTCCACCATGTGGCGGTGACTTGTGAAATCGAGCGTGAGTAGGTTTGCTCCTGCATAGAGGGATCATCCAGATCACCCCATGCCTGATTGAAAACCGGGTCGACAATCTCAATATCGGCTTCATTGTAGGTGGGAATTAGGGAAAGTTCAGCTCCAGATGGAGTCTCGTCCTCTTTTACAACACTGCTCTCAATCATCAGAGGACTACTTGGGATTGCGTCGGTCTCCTCTTCTTCGCCGACTTCGTCCTGCACTGATTCTTCATCGGTGGTGACCCAGTCATCGACCTCTTGATCGTCATCATAGTATCCATCTCCATCAGGGTCAAAATCGGACTGCCAGTCATACTCAGAGTCTCCCTGAGCCTCCGTGACCTCGTCGACATTGCCGTCGCCGTCAGAATCGAGTCCCTGCTCGACTTCGTTCTCCAATTGCTCCTCGCCCTCGCCCTCCAGTTCATCCTGGAGTTGCGCGGCCTCTAGATCGTCGACAACCGCGACCACTTCGACGTGGAACATACGCTCAGCAGTTATCCCAGTGGACCCGGTGGCCGTTACTCGGACCACGTAGATGCCTTCTTCGGAGTACTGGTGAGATTCCTCGGAATGAGCCGGTTCGGATGTTGACCCATCGCCCCATTCAATCGAAACCGAGACCGGCCCTAGTGGATCTTCTACCACAGTGGCGATACTAATCTCTCCTGCTAGATTGAGGTGAATACGTCCCTGTGGAGATGGATTGGTTGAAACTGTGAGCAGGGGGGCTTCAGCGTCGTCGATTCTTATCGATTCTTGAGTGGTGGCTATGAAACCCGAGGGATCTGTAACTGAGACTTGAACAGAGTAGATGCCAGGATTGCTCCAAATATGTTGACCAGAGGTATCACGAAGAATGACTCCATTTGAGAAATCCACTTCCACAACCAGATTGTCTCCATCGGGATCGGTAGCGTCCACAGACCAAGCAATTGGGACACCGGCAACTCCCTCGGAAGGAAGTTCTAGATCAACCAGAGGTGCTCTATTAGCATCTGCAATAGTGAATATGATTGCAGCTTCGCCCTCCCCTGCGTTGGAATCGATAATTCTCGCATCGAGTTGATGCGTTCCAACGGTCATGAAGCCGGCTTCGTAGCGAAGGCTGGAACTGGATTGAACCAATTCTCCATTCAAGGTCCAAGAGACGATGTATGGCGCCTCGCCTTCATTCACCGTCATCACGGCAATAACATAGTCTGTTTTCGTCATTGGATTGCCTTCAAGGTCGATTGTGGCAGTAACGGGATTCGGTTCCTCCACTGGCTCTACTACTTCCTTGGTGGCGCCGATGCATCCTGAGGATAGCATCAGCACGGAGAGGAAAATTCCAACCTGCATCCGACGACGGTTTGGGGCATTCATACTGTTGATCATCACCAAGGCGTCTCACGCACGCTATTAGAGAGATGTGGGGTGTCGCGTTTGTCAAAGTCAGAGAAAATCTGGATTGACCACTTTAGAGTCGATTGTTGAAGGTCAGATAAGCCTCGGTTAGGAGGTGAAATTTAGCGCTGAGAACTCAGGATGTGGCCGGTGGAATCTGCAATCGTTCCCAGACTCTCTCACCTTCGTTTGTCAGCACTCGACGCGTTCGTAGACCTCGCCTCTCACGGCTGATTAAACCTTGATTCTCCAGCCGCCTCAGATGGTGACTGATGAGTTGCTGGCTCGTCTTGAGTTCAGTGGCGAGTTCGCGCTGGGTTGGGGAGCGAGATTCTGGGGCCTGCTCGGCGATAGAACGGAGTATCATCAAAGCCACGTCTGAGAGTTGATTGACGTCGGCAGGCCGTGGTAGTCGAGATAGCTCGGCATGCCGATTCACTTTTTCGGTGTAATAGCGGAGCAGTCGGCCATCTCTGCGGCACCAAACCTTGCCGTCCTGCTCAAGAATTCGCAAGTGATGCACAGCCTGATGATTGCCTAATTCAAGAGCTCGAATTAGACCAGAAAGGTGGCATCCAGGATGGGCCGTCAAGAAACCGGTGATTCGGCCTCTCTGGTAATTTCCTGCTAGGGTCCCAGGACCCTCTGTCACAGAGAGGTCAGAAAAGCGCCCAAGCGAGGCGGTGACTCGAGCGCGAGTAGGCTCGTCTGCAGTCGTAGCCAAGCCAAGAGTCAGCACCAACGCCCCGATAATTGCAATGAGTGGGGCGACAAAATTCGTCGGCATCGAAATCGATACTCCGACATCTCCATTTTCACTTCCCGAATCACCAGTCTCGCTACCTTCTCCTCCGTCAATAGAATCTGGAGAAGAACCCGTCATGGATAGAAGAGTCTCAGAATATACGGTCCAAACCCCTTCTTGATCAGTCGTGAAGGTAACCAGAACCTTGGCCCCGGCAATCGGGTGCAGACTGACTCCTGCAACCGGCTCAACGAAGACTATTTCTTGGGAAGACAAGTCCTCCAAACACCACAAACCTTGTGAGTTCTTGACCCAAATGGCCTCAGCATTCTGAGTGTGAGAGTCAGCCATCGCTGGCATCGAAAAAGAGGCGATTAGGGCGAAGCAAAGTCCGACGACGAGAGATGCCCGAACTGTCACATCGAAGTGCCCCGAGTCTCCTCCCATGATGAAATCAGAGCCTCGTACGCGGTATAAGACGCGTGGGGTGTCGTGTTTGTCAAGATTGAAAATAACTCATTCCTCTTCATCGAGGAGGCTATTCCACCAACGAGCCGCTGGGACTACAATCGCTAGACCAACGATTGCGGCGAGGCTGAAAGTCATCCAATTTAGTGAATCGAGCATTGTATCGCCATAAATTCCGAGCAGAGCACCAGGAATTCCGAAGCGCAAACCGCGCCCAAAAATCCCTGCAGCTACGAAGAGTTTCAAATCCATTCTTCCGGCACCAGCAATCCATGCTAGAGCCTTGTATGGAATCGGAGAGACAGCGGCGATGAAAATACCCGCGACGCCGTATCGCTCAACCAGAATGTTGAGGCGAGCGATGGTGGAATCGGATACTAATCTCTCTAGTACCCATCCTCCAGCATACATCCCGATGGCATAACCGATCAGTGCTCCGATTACACTGGACATTGTAGCTACGAGGACAATCGTTGCGACGACTACGCCGCTGTCGGCATCAAGAATCATGCTCCAGACGAGTGGGTCCGGCGGAACAGGTTGCAGGGCTGCCTCGGTGGCGGAAAGTATAGCCAATCCGAGGTATCCTAGGCCATCGGCCCACTCGACAGCCGAATCAACAATGTCCTGCGGTACGATGTCCTGCACAGTTGCTTCCTCCGTCCATTTCGGGATGAAGGTTGCCGCCCGCTGCCAAGCTCCGAGCCGCTACCCCACCCCTGATAGGCCAGCGCGCTCACCCGGCTTTGTGACCGGAGCACGCGTCCTCGACACCTCCGCCCTCATCGGTTGGCCATTGCCCGAACTCTCCGGAGGTTTGGTAGTCGCCGCGCAAGAGGAAGAATTACAGCGAATTTCGCCTGATAGGGCCGCGATTATTGATGGTCTTGGATTGGTATTCACTGAGCCGAGCGGAGATTCGCTGGAATCGGCTGCTAAGGCCGCTCGCGAGAGTGGGGATATGAGCGGACTGTCGGGCATCGACCTAGCCTTGGTGGCACTAGCCTTCGAAAAGTCGGCAATTCTCGTTACAGATGATTATCGAATGCAAAATATTGCTGCCGCCATTGGAATTGAATGGCAGGCGGTCGGTGAGACTGGAATTACAGATGTTTGGACTTGGGAGCTCAGGTGCCTTGGTTGTGGTACTGAGCAGCCTACTCCAAATTCACCAAATCAGCGCCGCAGACATTACGGAGAGTGCCCCGATTGCGGCGCAGCACTACGATTGAAGAAGAAGCGATGAGATACTCTCAGAGTTTGATTATTCACTCTCATCGGTGTCAGGCTCAGCAGCGACCTCTTCAGTAACACCGCCGCGATCCATGTCCGCCTCAGCCGAGGAAGGAGATGTTACCTCGGACATTCCAGCCTGAAATTCTCCCTTTGCTTGACCCATATTTCGGGCGAGTTCGGGAATCCTCTTTGCTCCAAAGAGGAAGATTGCCAGGATGCCGATGATGACTAGTTCAGTCGTGCCAAATGCCATGTCGCTCGCATCGAGGTGTGGCCATCCTCACTCAAAGGCTTCGGCACAGCAGCCACCTAGGCAGCGAATATGCCTCAACCACCAGAAACCGGTGGTAGAAATGCCACTTCTGATGCATCAGCCAAGGGTGCATCCATATCGGGCCCGATTTCATCGTTCACAGCCACGCGCAGGCCACTATCAAGAAGGGGGGTTAGTCGAAATCGGTCCATTAGGTCCCGAACGCTCGATCCTTGAAGCAGGGCAACTTCGATCTCGCGTTCGCCCATCTTCTCGGCAAGTGGGCCGAAGAAGAGCATCTTCACCTTAATCGCGAGATCAGTCGCGGTATCTTCGGCCATGTTGAACCCAAAGTACCGAAGGCAATGAATCCAACCCTTTGCGAGTCAGTTCGCACTTTCGTCGCACGCAGAATCTAAACGCTTAGCGAGTTGCAATAGAAAACATGCATGAGGTCAGAGCCGTTGCCTTCGACTGTGATGGAGTACTCGCCAACAATGCTTCATCATGGCAAAATATCCACGAATATTTCGGTACCGAGAATTCTGAAATGCTCGCCAAGTTCCTTCGCAAGGAAATCACCGACGAGGAGTTCGTCGAGGACGACCTTCGGATGTGGCGCGAAGTTCAGCCCTTCATTCATCGTGACGAAATCATGCGCTGCTACTCTGGAATCAAATTGATGCCGGGCGCTCGTGAAGTCGTCGGAGAACTGCAAGCGCGTGGCATCCTTGTTGCCATCGTTTCATCCGGAGTTGACCTTCTCATCGGCTCAATCGCTCAGATGCTTAAGGTCGATGATTGGGCAGCAAATGGATTCGAATGGGACGACGAGGGCTGGCTCGTTGGCGCTAAGCCAACCGTTGTTGATTCGCACGATAAGGGCTCAATGGTCAAGAAACTTGCTCAAATCAACGGAATCGATCCTGCTCACATCGTCTCGGTGGGTGATTCCGGACCGGACCTCTCAATGATGATTCCCGGCTCGCGCTTCGTCGGCTTCAATCCAGCTTCTGATCGTGGATCCGATGCATTTGTTGCAGCCGAAGTACCCATCGTCGAAGGCAAGGACCTGCGAGACATATGGCTGCCAATCTTCGGAGAGCCTTTTCCATCCAACTGATTAGGATTAGATTACTAAACGACTCTCACGCGAACGGAATCGAAGCCGATTCATGCGTATGCAAATTTATCACAGTCAAAATGCAAGGCTTCGGCTGGAATCCTAACATACGCTGGTAATCTGTCTGATCTTGCCAAGTCGATGAGTGAACCATTGTTGTACCTTTGTGATTACCGACAAAGTGCCCATGAACGTGCCCCGTGACGAAAATGTCGGGAATCTGGCGGATTACCATGCGATCTTCCGGCTCAGGCGAGAGAGGGGTCTTGCCGCCCCAAGAAGGAGCGAGGTGACGCCTCTCGAGCATCGCTCGCATGGCCATCTCGGGTTGTGAGTAAGTCACTGAGCGAAGTCCGGCAACGAAGTCGTCGATACTCTTGCCGTGATACGAGAGGATACGGACACCGTGTAAACTGAAATCACACGGATTTCCAACAAAAACGGTGTCCGAGTAATCCTGCTGAACCTCAGGATCCAACGCAGGTTGTGGCTCTGCGGGCCGAACTGCATCGTGGTTTCCTGGAAGTATGACCACATCTACCCAGTCGGGGAGGCCTTCGAGGAGGCGGGCGAGTTCGCCATATTGAGCAAAAAGGTCAGTAATCGCAAGATGGCGCTCTTGACCCGGATAGATTCCAACTCCATCGACCCCATCTCCACTCAGAACGAAATACTTCACAGTCTTTGCCAGAGGGTCGGTATTGAACCACTGAATCATCTTCTCCCA
>CEWO01200427.1_pt1 | contig 18858 bp, 18 predicted proteins | sample 361561 | NCBI WGS metagenome assembly CEWO01 (sample SAMEA2623627, study PRJEB7988) | marine metagenome | isolation source: saline water (ENVO:00002010), including
TTTTTTTTTATTTTTGTACTGATAAGTAAAAAAAGAAGGGGCAAGCCGAAAACCATTTTAGAGTAGGCACTATAAAAGTATTTTATGATGAATATTACACCTTTTATCAAAGAATTATTTCTTTCAAGAAAAATGAGCCTTTTATTTTTAGTGGCGTTTTCTTTTGCTTCGTGTAAGGAATGTCAAGATTGTACATGTACAGCTGAGGGAATATCAACTACAGAAGAGGTATGTAAAGAAGATATGACTACTGCTGAATATAATACGGCTATTGCAGTAATAGAGAATAATGAGGAATTTGATTGTCAATGTAATTAATATAATTTAATAACAAAAAAACCCCACTATTTATTGGTGGGGTTTTTTATGTTAAAAACCATCAAAAAATATAATGTAAACTGACATTGTATTTTTATATTTTTGCATGTATTACAAACAACTGTTAAATGAGAATATCTTACAACTGGCTAAAGAATTACTTAAATCTTGATCTTCCTTCTGTAGAGATTGCTGCCTTACTAACTGATACCGGACTTGAGGTTGAAGGAATAGAAGAGGTAGAAAGTATTAAAGGAGGCCTTAAAGGAGTGGTAATTGGCAAGGTGCTTACTAAAGTCCAGCACCCCAATGCTGATAGATTAAGCCTTACCACTGTAGATATTGGAGCAAAAGAATCATTGCAAATAGTTTGCGGAGCACCTAATGTAGAAATTGGCCAGAAAGTTCCCGTAGCAACAGTAGGAACGTGGCTTTATGATAATGATGAAAAATTTAAGATAAAAAAAGGAAAAATAAGAGGAGAAGAGTCTGTAGGTATGATTTGTGGAGAGGATGAATTAGGACTTGGAGACGCAACAGATGGAATCATGGTTCTTGATGATAATGCAAGGGTAGGGATGCCCGCCAGTGAATATTTTCGATTAGAATCAGATACAGTATTTAATATTGGATTGACACCAAATAGATCTGATGCCATGGGTCATATTGGTGTTGCTCGTGATTTGCTTGCTGTTTTAAACCATAAAGGGAAAAAACTACAGATGTGCAGGCCATCAGTTAATCGTTTTAAAGTGGGTAATACGAAAAAAACTATTGCTGTTGAAGTAAAAGATGCTGAGCGTTGTCCTAGATATTCTGGAGTAAGTATTAGTGGTGTTAAAATAGAAAGTTCACCTGATTGGCTGCAAAATAAATTAAAAGTAATTGGCCTCACACCTATAAATAATGTAGTAGATATTACTAATTATGTGCTTCATGAGCTGGGTCAGCCACTACATGCTTTTGATATTGCCAAAATTAAAGGAGACAAGGTTATTGTTTCAACTATCAAAAATAAAACTAATTTTATTACACTAGATGAAAAAGAACTAGAAATTTCATCTGATGATTTAATGATAAATAATTCAGCTAAACCAATGTGTATTGCTGGTGTATTTGGTGGTGTTGATTCTGCTGTTTCTAACACAACAACTGACGTGTTCCTTGAGTCTGCCTATTTTAATCCGGTTAGTGTTCGTAAAACAGCTAAGAGGCATACACTAAGCACTGATGCATCTTTTCGTTTTGAAAGAGGATGTGACCCTAACATAACTATTTATGCACTAAAGCGTGCAGCACTTTTAATCACTGAGATATGTGGTGGAGAAGTTTCTTCAGAAATTATAGATATTTATCCTAAGAAGATTAAGCACTTTGCTGTTGATCTTACTTACAAGAAGATGGACGCACTTATTGGTGCGAAAATTGACAGAGAGGCTGTAAAGTCTATTCTTCTTGACTTAGAGATTGAAATTATAAGTAGTTCTAATAATGGTTTAAGCCTACTTATTCCTCCTTTCCGTTCTGACGTGGAAAGAGAAGTAGATGTAATTGAGGAAGTTTTAAGGATCTATGGATTCAACACAGTAGTAACTTCTACTAAATTAAATACTTGTATATCAACCAGAAATAGTGATAATTCACAAAAAGTATGCAATAAGATTTCAAGTCTTTTAACTAATAATGGTTTTTATGAAACAATTAATAACTCTCTAACAAAAGGAGCTTATACATCGCTTATTTCTGAATTAGATACATCCAAAAATATAGAGTTATTAAACCCATTATCACAGGATTTAGATGTAATGCGTCAATCTTTAATGTTTGGTGGTTTAGAGAATATAGCTTATAATCAAAATAGAAAGAATCCTAATATTAAATTTTATGAATTTGGAAAAACATATCATAAAACCAAAGATGGTAATTTGGAAAATTGGCACTTGCAACTAATAGTAAGCGGAAGGGTGAATGCTGAAAACTGGGACAGTTTAAATCATAAGATAGACTTTTATTTCATTAAACAACAAGTAGAGCATATTCTGAGTAGATTAGGAATTAAACAATTTAACTCAGAAACTATTTCCACACATGGTTTTGCCGATGGCTTAATGTATAAGTTCAAAAATAAACGATTGGTTTGTTTTGGTGAACTTGATAAGAGGCTATGTAAAGCATTTGATGTGAAATCAGAAGTATATGCTGCTGATTTTAACTGGGATTTCATATTAGAGCTTGTAACTTATAATAAGATTAAATACAAAGAAGTTTCAAAATTCCCTAAAGTCCGGAGAGATCTCTCATTATTAGTGAATAAATCAGTTTCTTTTGATGATTTAAATAATATTGCTCGGAAAACTAATAATACAATATTAAAAGCAGTTAACTTATTTGATGTATATGAAGGGGATAATCTTCCTGAAGGAAAGAAGTCATATGCATTGTCATTTATCATGGCTGATTCTACTAAAACCTTAACTGATAAATATGTAGATAAAGTTATGGATAAACTAATCAAATCTTTTATTGAAAAAGCAGGAGCAGAGGTAAGATAAGAAGAGTATTTAACACTTATTAGCACATTTTTCACCGTCTATGGCAGCTGATATAATGCCTCCAGCATATCCTGCCCCTTCTCCACAAGGAAAAAGTCCTTTGATTTGCGTATGCTGAAATGTGTCCTTATTTCTAGGTATGCGTACAGGAGAGGAGGTCCTGGTTTCTGGAGCGTGTATTACAGCCTCATTTGTTAGATATCCTTTCATTTGTTTTCCAAAATGAATAAAACCTTCTTTTAATCTATCATTTATAAATTTTGGTAATACATCACTGATTCTTAGCGTTTCAGTTCCAGGAAAGTAAGATGTTTTAGGAATGTCATTAGATAATTTATTATTAGTAAAATCAACTAATCTTTGTGCTGGAACCTTTTGTGTACCTCCTGCTAATTTACAGCAATTTTGTTCAATTTCTTTTTGAAAATACATCCCTGCTAATGCTCCTTTATCTCTATATTTTTTAAAATCGTTTAACTTAAGCTCTACTACAATTCCTGAATTTGAGGTTTTATAATCTCTTCTTGATGGCGACCATCCATTAGTAACGACCTCACCAGGACTTGTTGCGCATGGAGCTATAATTCCTCCAGGACACATGCAAAATGAGTACACCCCTCTTCCATCTACTTGTTGTACAATAGAGTAGGGTGCAGGAGGAAGGTATTCACCTCTCTTTTGACATTTATATTGTATTTGATCTATAAGCTCTTGAGTGTGTTCAACTCTTACCCCTATAGCAAATGCTTTAGTTTGTATTTCTATTTCTTTTTTATATAATAATTCAAAGATATCTCTTCCTGAATGCCCAGTTGCTAAAATAACTTTTCCGGCATTAATAACATCTCCATTTTGTAAAACTACCCCATCAGTTTTTTTGTTTTTAATAATAATATCTATTACTCTAGAATTAAATATAACCTCACCTCCGTATTGAAGTATTGTTTCTCTAATATTTTGAATAATCTTGGGTAGTTTATTGGTGCCTATATGTGGATGTGCATTTACTTTTATATTATGATTAGCTCCATGATTGATTAATATATCAAGGATTCTATTTACATCACCTCTTTTTTTAGTTCTAGTATATAGTTTCCCATCTGAAAATGTTCCTGCGCCTCCCTCGCCAAAACAGTAATTTGAGTCTTCATTTACAATATGTTCTTTAGTTATCTTTGCAAGATCAATTCTTCTTGATCTAACATCCTTTCCTCTTTCTAAGACTATTGGTTTCTTTCCATTTTCTATTAGCTTTAACGCAGCAAATAGTCCAGCAGGTCCAGCTCCGATAATAATAACCTCTTCTTCTGCATTAGTTACATCTTTATAATCAGGAATATACATCTTTCTCTCACTAAATTCCTCATTAATATATACATTCATTATAAGATTAATCTTTGTTATTCTTTGCCTAGAATCTATAGATTTTTTTAGAATCTCAATATGATTAATCGAAGATGCTTTGGTATTTATCTTATCTGAAACAGCTTTTAACAGTAAATTAGGGTTTTCTGATTGGTTAGGTAATACTTGTATTTGGATATTTTTTATCATTAGTACAAAATTACATAATACAATCTATTGTATCGTAATCTGATTATATTTGTTGCATGAGATTTTTTATTCTTTTTGCTTTTATTTTACTATTTAATCAGTCTTTTTGTCAAGATCAACAATTCAATGTAATAGATTTTCAAGTAATTGATGGTGATACAATATTTGTTTCTAATGTTCCTGAGATAGAGGTCTTGTCATTTAAGAATCAAAAAGAGCTATCGAGATATTATATATTAAAAAGGAGAGTTTTGAAAGTTTATCCCTATGCCTTAGCAGCAAAAGAAAAATTAGAAGAAATAAGAAATGAACTCGATTCAATTCCAAAGAGAAGACAAAAGAAACGATATACAAAAGAGGTTGCTAAATGGGTAAAAGAAGAATATACAGAAAGATTAAAGAATCTTACTATGAGTGAAGGAAAGATATTGGTGAAATTAATTTACAGAGAAACAAGAACTACTTCATATGAAATTCTAAAATCATACAGAGGAAGATTTAATGCGTTTTTTTGGCAAACAATGGCAAAGCTTTGGGATAATAACTTAAAAACTGAATATAATCCTTTAAACATAAGAGAGGATATGCTTATTGAACACATTCTAATACAAGAAGAAATAGAAGCAGCTTTAGAAGAATAAAGAGAAAAACATTTCCTTTAATTATTTTCTATACAAATTGTGCTGATACTTTTTTATTTCTGACCCCTTCTGAGTAATCATAAAATCCTGCTCCTGATTTTATACCTAAGTGTCCATTTTTTACCATATCAATTAATAATGGACATGGGGTATACTTTTCACCACCAAACCCATCATGCATTACTTCTAGAATAGATAAACATACGTCTAATCCAATAAAATCTGCCAAATGTAATGGGCCCATTGGGTGTGACATACCTAGAATCATTACAGTATCAATACCTTCAACAGAGGATATCTTTTCATTTAAAGTGTAAATAGCTTCATTAATCATTGGCATTAGTATACGATTTGCTACAAATCCAGGAGCATCATTTACTTCAACAGGTATCTTGTTTAAAGATTTGCTTAAACTCATTATAGAGTTAGTTACTTGATCTGATGTTTGTTTTCCTCGTATTACTTCTACAAGCTTCATAAGTGGTACTGGATTCATGAAGTGCATTCCAATTATTTTTTCCGCTCTATTAGTTACTGAAGCAATTTCAGTAATTGAGATAGATGAAGTATTTGAAGCTAAGATGGTGTTTAGATCGCAGATTTGATCTAATTGTTGAAATATCTTTAACTTTAAATCTTTATTCTCGGTTGCAGCTTCTACCACCAAATCAGCTCCGTCCACACCTGATTCTAGATCAGTATATGTAGATATATTAGCTAAAGTATTTGATTTCTGACTCTCAGTAATTTTTTCTTTTTTAACCATTCTTTCAAGATTTTTTTCAATGGTTTTTAAGGCCTTTTCAAGCGCTTCACTTGAGATGTCAACTAGCTTAACGTTAAAATTTTTCTGAGCAAATGTATGAGCGATTCCATTTCCCATTGTTCCTGCACCAATTACTGTAATATTCTTCATTTTCTTTGTATTTAGTTTCTTTATATCTATTATTTCTTTATAAGACGGATACTCGTATTATTTACTTTTATAACATATACTCCTTTAGATAAAGAGTCTATATTAATTTCATTCTCAGACGTCTCCAAAACTTTCTTTCCTAGCATATTGTAAATCTCTTTTTTACCAGTATAATTTATAGTAATACTTTTGTCAGCAGGGTTAGGATATACTAGAATAGTATTTTGCATGTCCTCATGTATAGAATTGGTGATATTTGCGCTAATATTAATATTGTCAATAAATAGATTATTTTCGTATTGATTCACATTCCTAAATTTAATAATTACACCATCTATATTTATATAATTATTTAAATTAATAGACACAGAATTCCAATCATTATTACCACTAGGGAACCATTCAAATCCATTAAATATCGGTGTTGTGGTTACTAAATTAGCTCCAGCTTTTTCCCACACCTTCTCCCAACTTAATCCGCAATCAGAAGACACTAGAATAATTAATGTGTCAGACCAGTTTTGTGCCAAACTAGGATCTGTCCATAGCGAATAAGCATAATCAAAACTTAAGTCAATATTGCTTGCATTAGAGAAATTTAATGTCGGTGAATTAAGATCATCATACTCTCCATTAGCTGAGTATATTGAGTTTTCAATAGATATACAGCCGCTACTGTTGTAACCATAATTTGAATTAACTTCCCATGTTTGATCACCATCAGGATTATCAATAGACCAATTATTTGGAAGCGTTGTATTTTGGAATCCTTCAGTTATAGGAGGAGTGTCTCCAGCACAACCACAAACTGCTAAACACGCATTATAACTGCTGTAAGAACCATTTCCTGTACCTGGATCGACACAATTGCCTTGATTGTCACAATCCCATGAACTTGCAACAATACCGTTACAATTAACAGAAACAGTTGAGTTCTTTAACTCAACTCTTCCTCCTTGCCATGTTGAAGCATTTAATGTGCCTAGCATTACATCTACCTGTCCCTGAGAAAACATCCATTGATCGCTTGAATATGACATATAATTCTCATCCATATCTAATACATTGCTTGTAAATATATTTGAATAAGATAGATCATTACATGTGTTGTTATTTGTAAAAGCATTAACACTACCAAAATAAATATCTTCTGTTGCAGGAGTGTCATCTACATCTCCCCAACTATATATACTAGAGAGGTCATTATCACAACAGCCTGAACTTTCACAAAATGTGTGACTTAAACCTAAATAATGTCCAACTTCGTGTGTAGTTGTTCTGCCATCACTAAAATTACTAGAGCTACCGACAGTACCAAAATATCTGTAATCTACAACAATTCCATCTTTCCAAGATTGATTGCCAGCCTGTAAGCCAGGAAGATAAGCATAACCAAGTGTTTGTCCGCCTCCTGAAGATCCAATTTTGCAAATCCAGATATTAAGATACCTTAATGGATCCCAATTATCAATCCCTCCAGTAGATGCTTGTTTCATATCATTAGATTGCGTGTCATAATCCCAATCTGAATTAGAAGTAGGAGTTCTAGTTATTCCTGTTGTTGGATTTCCAGATGGATCAATACTTGCTAGGCAAAATTGAATCTGTGGGTTTCCTACATTATTAATAAATGTATTTCTTGGAGGGTTAGGGAACTCTGGGTTTGTTTGACTGTAATCTTGATTTAATATTAATAATTGATCTTCTATTTGAGCATCTGGTATATTTGTATTTGAACCTATTGCATCTTGTGTTCTATGAACAACATGAATTACTACTGGGATTGTAATTACAGGTTGATTTTTATTGTCTATAAACTGATTGTTTTTATTGTAGTTATAAAGATTCTGTCTATTTAATTCATAATCTAGATTATTTTTTAACTCATTTTTTATTAGATCAGTTGTCATGCATTTTTTTGTGTTTGTTTGGCAATAGATAAGATTGCTTAAAAAAAGCGATATTGAAATGATTAAGATTTTTTTCATTGTAAATGTTTAATAATTTGTTGTTATAAAAATACGACTTTAAGGTTATCAAGATAGATCTTCTTTGTTTCAAGTGTAGATCCTTTATTAGCGCCTATGAATACTTTAAATGACTCTGCTCCTATTCCTTCAGATATTGTTTGAGTAAGGTCTATATAAATTTTATTCCATTCTGCTTGAGGGTATATTAATTGTAATTCTTTTTTAACAACCCCTCCAGGAAAATTTATATATACGCCAATTAGGAAGTCTGTATCGCACTTATAGTCAAGTTCTAAATAAACATCAGCACCTTGCTGAGGAAGATTCTCTAATTTATTTGTAGTTATTTCAGATAAAAATACTGAATCAACAAGATTTATTGTGCCGTAATTACCATCAATAGAGTTGAAATTTTCAATGGAGAATGTTGAGCTGTCAGTTTCTAAACTTAATCCAGAGCCATCAAAATCTTCAATAAAAATAGAATCATTACTGTAAAGGGATTCTACTGACGGGTTAACTTCAATAGTTGTTCTCGATTCAAAATTATATTCATCAATAATATATGATGTGTAAAAAGGGTATGCAATTCTACTACTTGCAATTCCATTTTTCTTAATTCCTGCCTTTACTCTTAACTTATGTGTTCCTGAAGATAAAATTGGAAAATGTGCTGGTAATTCATAAACTCCTTGTAAATTATCATCAATATAAATCCAAGCATCAGTAATGTTGTACGTTTCGGTTGAATCTAGATAAATATTTTTAATACTAATATAAGATGGCTTATTAATATCGCGTTTTTCACATGAAAACAGTATTAAAAGAATTAGTAAGCTTAGTATTTTATTCATATTAACAATATAGTGTGTAATTAACAATACTTAATAATGTAAAGAAAACCATTTTATTGTCTTATTTTGTATTGTAAACTTGTTACAAAAATAGTTAAAAGATTTATAAAAGATAAGTAATGTTAGATAGTTTTAGGCACCAAGGTATGCGAAAGCAATTAGTTGATCATCTGAAAGAGAAAGGAATTAAAGATCAAAATGTTTTAGGTGCAATTAATACAATACCTAGACATCAGTTTTTAGATACAGCATTTGTAAATTTTGCTTATCAAGACAAAGCTTTTCCAATTGGATCAGGACAGACGATTTCACAGCCATTCACAGTTGCCTTCCAGTCTCAACTGTTAGATTTAAAGCCAAATGAAAAAGTACTTGAAGTTGGCACAGGTTCTGGATACCAAGCTGCTGTACTCTCTTTGTTAGATGCAGAGGTGTTTACTATTGAGCGTCAAAGAGATTTATTTCTAAAAACAAAGGAATTTCTACCCAAGTTAGGCTATAACTGTATGTTTATATATGGAGATGGATATAAAGGATTACCTAAGTTTGCTCCTTTTGATAAGATTATAATTACTTGTGGAGCTCCTTTTATTCCTGAGGACTTACTAGCTCAGTTAAAAGTAGGAGGGAAGATGGTGGCTCCTATTGGGGATGGCAACACACAATTAATGCATTTGATTGAGAAAATATCAGAGAAAGAAAATAAAATAACAACTCATGGGAACTTTTCTTTTGTACCTATGCTAAATGATAAAAGCAATGGAAACTAAAGATTCAGTAGGAAACTTGCTCAATGATGGAGATACAGTAATTATCTCGAAAACCTTAAAAGTAAAAGGAATGTCAAAGACTCTTAAAAGAGGAGAGAAAATTAAAAATATACGAACGATAGGGGATCCTCAAAATATTGAGTGTAGAATTGGTAAGAATCAATTAGTAATAAAAACTCAATTTATTAAGAAGGCGTAAGATGTAAAATGCATTTTTAAAAGTTTCATTTTTTTTTAGTATAATTGCACTTTATTATGAAGAAATTACTATTATTTTTTGCTATAGCCTTTGTTTTTTCTGCTTGCAATAAATGTAAGGAATGCACAGATGGAGATCCATGGACTGTTGGAGGATATTCTGGTATTAGTGAGCAAGAAACATATGGAGACCAAATAACCGAAGTATGTAGTGATAACTTTGAATCTAAGAAAGATTTTAATGATTTTATAGATAGCTTGGAAGATGATGGTTATGATTGTAAAAGTGATTTCTGGAACTAAAATTAAAAAAATGAAAAAAATATTATTATTTTCGGCAGTAGTACTTATGTTTTCTGCTTGTAATAAATGCAAGGAATGTACACATGATACTATGGAGTATCAATCTTATGATGAGAATGGGAATTACGATTCATTTGGTAACTATATAGAGGAGGTTTGCAGTGACAACTTTGAATCTAAAAAAGATTTTAATGATTATATAGATGCAATGGAAGATAATAATTATGATTGTAAAAGTGATTTCTGGAATTAAAAATATTAAAACAAATACTAACTTAATTATACTAACTTAAAACAAAAACGATATGAAAAAAATGTACCCATTATTAGCAATATTTGTTGTAGCAGCTGTTCTATCTAGCTGTACTTCAACTAATAAAGCTGCAGCAGGAGCTCCAATTGATTTGCCAGGAGATATTTCTCACCAAACTTTAGAGGCTGATATAACTGTTGATGACACAAAAAAGATTAAAGGTTCTTCTTCTTCTACATGGTTCCTTATGTTTAGAATTGAAGGAGACAGTGAATATGCTGATGGAGTTGACTATGGAGCATATGGAAATGTTTCTGCTAAGTCAAGCCCAATATCTTGGCTTTGGAACGCAATAAATCCTTTTTCAATACTTAGCAATGTATTGACAGGAGATGCAGCAGGTAAAGTTAAATCTTCAGCAGCTTATGATGCTTTAAATGGAACTGATGCTGATTTTATTGCTCACCCAAGATATGTTTATACGGAAAGAAACTGGTTTATTATTAAGCAGTACGAGGCTACTGTTGAGGGTTACCCAGGTTACTATTCAAACATTAGAAGTTATGACCCGGTACAAAGAAAATTAGATCAAAATCTTGAGAATGCTGTAAATAAAAAGATTATAAAAAAGCTAGGAATTGGAGCTGGTCATGTTCATGAGCATTAAAATATTTTTACAATATTAATTTTATAAAAAAGGGGCCATTAGGCTCCTTTTTTTATTCATCTAATATTGATTTTATTATTTTACATCCTTTAATAATATCATTGTCGGAAATAGTAAGAGGAGGTGTAATACGAATAGCAGTATCAGTAAATAAAAAATAGAATAATATCAATCCTTTTTCTAAAGATTTATCTACAACTTTTCTTACCAAAGACTCATCATCTAATTCAATAGCAAGCATAAGACCCTTACCTCTAATCTCTTTTATTTTTGAATGAATTAAATTTGCTCTAAAAAGCCGTTCTTTTTCCTCTATATCATTTATTATTTCTGTAGAAATCAGGTGCTCTAAGCAAGCTAAGCTTGCGGCGCAATTTACAGGATGACCTCCAAAAGTAGTAATATGGCCTAAGCTAGGCTCAAAAGTTAATAGATTCATTAGTTTATTTGAAGAAATAAAAGCACCTATTGGCATACCTGCTCCCATTCCTTTTGCAAGACATAGTATATCTGGAATTACATTATAACACTCAAAGCCAAATAGAGTTCCTAGTCTACCATAACAGGTCTGTATTTCATCAAAAATAAGTAGTGTTCCTGTTTCGGCACATTTCTTTTTCACATTTAATAAAAAGTTATTTTCTGGACTTATAAATCCACTAGCACCCTGTATTGGCTCAATAACGACCGCGGCAGTTTTATTTGTAATATTAGCTAATGTACTATCATCATTAAAATGAATTTGGTTACAAGATGGTAAAAGAGGCCTGTAATTTGCTTTCTTCCGCTCATTTCCCATAATACTTAATGATCCTTGTGTTGAACCATGATATGAATTCTTACAAGAAATGATTTCTGAGCGACCTGTAGCTCTTTTTGCTAACTTCATAGCCCCTTCAATTGCTTCTGTTCCAGAATTAGTAAAGTAGGTTGTATTTAGACTAGTAGGTAGATTTTTTGCCAATAACTCAGCTAATTTATATTGAGGGTTCTGCACGTATTCTCCATATACCATTACATGAGAATATTTATTTAATTGTTTTTTTACAGCATTTGTAATAATTGAATTAGAGTGACCTAACGTACAAGCTGATACTCCCGCAACAAAATCTAGATATTGCTTGCCTTCTACATCAGTTATATAACTTCCCTTTGCACTTTTAATCTCTAAGCATGAAGGAGTCGGGAATGTCTGAGCTTGATGTTTTTTAAAGATCTCTTTTGCAGCATCCATTCTTACTTTCTTGCTATTACTTTTTTTGCTGAATCAACAATTGCATTCCTATCAATACCATATTTTTCCATTAATTTCATTGGGGGCCCACTTTCTCCAAACATATCATTCATTCCAACCATTTCAATAGGAGTAGGTAGTTTTCTTGATAGAAGCTGTGCAATACTATCTCCAAGTCCTCCGTTTAGCATGTGCTCTTCAGCAGTAACAACACATTTAGTTCTTTTGACAGATTCTATTATAGCATCATTATCTAAGGGTTTAATAGTGTGGATATTAATAACATCAGCTGAAATCCCTTCTTTATTAAGTGTTTTTTCTGCTTCTAGAGATTCCCAAACTAAATGACCAGTTGCTAATATTGTTACATCATCTCCTTTTTTTAAGTGCAATGCCTTTCCAATCTCAAATTTTTGATCAGCAGGAGTAAAGTTGGGTACTTTGGGTCTTCCAAATCTTAAGTAAACAGGGCCAACATAATCTGCTATAGCAATAGTAGCTGCTTTAGTTTGATTGTAGTCACAAGGATTAATCACTACCATATGAGGTAGCATTTTCATCATGCCAATATCTTCTAAGGTTTGATGTGTAGCACCATCTTCACCTAATGTCAAGCCAGCATGTGAAGCGCAAATTTTAACATTCTTATTCGAATAAGCAACTCCTTGTCTTATTTGATCATAAACTCTAGCTGTAGAGAAGTTTGCAAAGGTTCCTGTAAAGGGGATCTTTCCTCCAATAGTCATCCCTGCAGCAATTCCTATCATATTTGCTTCAGCAATTCCAATCTGAAAGAATCGTTCTGGGTTCTCATCTTGAAAATCATTCATTTTTAAGGAGCCTGTAAGATCAGCGCAAAGCGCAACTACCTCTTTATTAGTTCTTCCTAATTCTGTTAATCCTGCGCCAAATCCTGATCTTGTATCTTTTAATTCCATTTCTTAATAGATTTTAATAAGTTCTGATTGTCCTGATTTTAATTTAAAACTTCTCTCAGTCGTATAAATATAATTCTTTCCTGATTTAGCTCTAAAAACTACTTTATACCTTCCAGGTAATAGTGTTAACCTGTGTTGATCTTTTTCTCCTTTAAAATGATATATTTGTTCTAGATTATCACCATTGTAAACATACAGCCCTCCATATCCTTTTGAAGGAAGTATTATATTAGCAACACCCGGTGTTTCAATTGCATATGTAGTTTTTGCACTTTGATAAATTTCTACATCTAAGAAGCTCTTCCTTGGAAGTGTCAGAAGCTCAATGTCATAACTACCAGTAAGATATTTCTCAACCGTATTTATTTCTTGCACATTAAGTGTTGAATCTATTTTTGAAGGACGTACTATATATTGGTACTTTACCTTAGAATTCATTGTTATTTCTAATTCACCTTGAGGAGTATTTATAGGAATAATGGTGTGTTTGCCAGCTCTAAGTTCAATATCATTAACTGTAACAGGAGGGATTGTATGTGCAACAACTTTATATGTTAGTACAGGATCAATCACCATAGTGTCAGGATTCCCATAAGCATTTATAGTATGTATATAATTATACTTAGATATTCCTGTGAAATCATTATAGAAAGTAATATTTACATTAGTTTCTGTAGGCTCTCCATTCTCATCTAATAGATTAACTTGCGCAGTCGTATTGTCGATAACATGTGATATTACAATATTTAAGATATTTGTGAAATCTTGTTCTTTACTTGCATCAAAAAATCTACCTACACAATCAAATGATTCTTTCCAGCTCTGATCAAGTCCTACGCCAATTACAAAAGGCTTTAGAATAATGCCTTTTCTTTGATAAAGTCTTGAGACAGCACAAGGGTCCATTTCACACTCTTCTTTACCATCAGTTATTAGGATAACAATATTTCTAGCGTCTTTATCAGGGAAGTCTTTTGCTCCTTCTTCTAGAGAACGAGCAATTGGAGTTGTTCCTCTAGATCTTATCACAGATAATTTTTTTTTGATAATATCTACAGCATAATTAGCTTTTAAGAATCCTACTTCTAAATGAGTATCCTCACAATCTTGAGGTGGGTACCCGCTTTTATGTCCATAGACTCTTAATGCTAACTCTAAATTTTCGATATCTTGTAAGGAATCAACCATATTGCTTAAAAGTTTTTTAGCAATATCAATCTTTCTTCCACTCTGCCATCTTCCAAGCATTGATGCTGATGCATCAAAAATAAAAAGAATACGACTTAATGGCTCTTTCTTTGTCTGAGCTATAGTGTTAAAATTTCCTAAAAATAGGAAAAAAGCTATTAATAATATTTTAAAATCTCTAGTAGTCACCTAAGGTTACAGGGTTTTGTGAAAGCGCATCAGATAATTGCTCGTCATTAGGTGCCGATCCATGCCACTTATGTGTTCCCATCATAAAATCAACTCCATTACCCATCTCAGTATGCATAATAATTACTATTGGTTTTCCAGATCCACTAAGTTTCTTTGCTGCTTGCAATGTATTAATAATCGCTTCAATATTATTACCTTCTTTTTCTTCAAGTACAAGCCAGCCAAAAGACTCAAGCTTAGCTTTTAGATCGCCAATTGGTAATACGTCATCTAATGACCCGTCAATTTGTTTTTGATTATAGTCAATAGTTGAAATAATATTATCTACGTTATTTCCTGCAGCATACATTAATGCCTCCCAAACCTGTCCTTCTTGCAATTCTCCATCACCATGCAAAGAATAGACTAATGAGTTGTCATTATTTAGTTTTTTAGTAAGCGCTACTCCAATTGCATTTGAAAGTCCCTGACCTAATGACCCTGATGCCATTCTTATCCCTTCTAGTCCCTCATGTGTTGTTGGGTGTCCTTGTAATCTACTGTTTATTTTTCTAAATGTTGATAGCTCTTCTATATTGAAATAACCACTCCTTGCTAACACTGAATAAAATACAGGTGAAATATGTCCATTTGATAGTAAAAAAACATCTTCATTTTTTGCATTCATACTAAAGTTGGTATTGTGATTCATAATATTAAAATAGAGAGCTGTAAAATATTCAGCACATCCTAATGAACCTCCGGGGTGTCCAGAACTATTAGCATGAACCATTCTTAATATATCTCTTCTTACTTGTACAACCGTATCTTTTAATTCAGCAATATTTAGCATTTTTTTATCTTAATTAATTTCTTTCAAAAATAAGAATACTTATCTCTGTAGATATTTAACCAAATGAAATATCATTAAATTTATTAACGAATTATTGACAAGAAAAAGTTGTATAGCTTCACAGTATTACTTGTCTGTAAAATGATACCTTTGACAACCTTTTAAATTTTTTATATATGGCCTTAAAATGTGGAATTGTAGGATTACCGAATGTTGGCAAATCAACTCTTTTTAATTGTTTGTCTAAAGCTAAAGCTCAGTCAGCAAACTTTCCTTTTTGTACTATTGAGCCTAATGTAGGTATTATTACTGTTCCTGATGAAAGACTAGAGACTTTAGCAAATATTGTTAATCCAGAAAGAGTCATGCCAACTACTGTTGAAGTGGTAGATATTGCAGGGCTTGTTAAAGGAGCTAGTAAAGGGGAGGGGTTAGGCAATAAATTTTTAGGTAATATTCGTGAGACTAATGCAATTATTCATGTTTTAAGATGTTTTGAAGATGAAAATATTGTTCATGTTGATGGTTCTGTTAACCCAGTAAGAGATAAAGAAACAATTGATATGGAATTACAGTTAAAAGATCTAGAAACATTAGAAAAATTACGTGACAAAAATATTAGAACTGCAAAGTCTGGAGATAAGTTAGCGAATAGAATAATTAATACTGCTGAGAAATATATAGCACACTTAGAAGCTGGTAACTCAGCAAGAAGTATGCATTCTAATGATGAAGAGTTAGAAATAATATCTGATTTACATTTAATTACAGCAAAGCCTGTTTTATATATATGTAATGTTAATGAAGTTTCTTTAAAGACAGGAAATAAGCATGTGGACGCAGTAAAAGATGCTGTTAAGAATGAAGATGCTGAGGTTATTTTAATTGCAACGGCTATTGAATCAGAGATTGCTGAACTAGATGAAATCGAAGAACAGCAAATGTTCTTAGAAGAGTTAGGCTTAGAAAAACCTGGCGTACATTACTTAATTCAGGCAACTTACAAGTTACTAAACCTTCAGACTTTCTTTACTGCTGGAGCAAAGGAGGTAAGAGCATGGACAATTAAAAAGGGCATGAAAGCTCCTAAAGCTGCAGCAGTTATACATACTGATTTTGAGAAAGGTTTTATTAGAGCAGAAGTAATATCATACAATGACTTTATTAATTTAGGATCTGAGCAAGCTTCTAGGGATGCGGGAAAGCTTTCTATAGAAGGTAAAGATTATATGGTAAAAGATGGTGATATTATACATTTTCGATTTAATGTATAATTATCTGAAAAATAAAAGAATAAAGCCACATATACTTAACATAATTTTTCTGGTTGAAAAACCTGTTAATAACGTACTAATCTTTTTATAAATAAGATTAATGAGTGTTTTTATATTTGCTTTCTAATTTTTCAAAAACAAGCAAAACAAGAATTAATCTAATGGATGTAGCAAATTATAATGAAGATAGTATACGTTCACTTGATTGGAAAGAACATATTCGATTACGACCAGGCATGTATATTGGTAAAATGGGAAATGGATCATCTCCTGATGACGGTGTCTATGTACTGCTAAAAGAGGTGATTGATAATTCTATCGATGAGTTTGTCATGGGTAATGGAAAAACAATTGAAGTAAATATAAAAAACAATAAAGTTTCTATACGTGATTTTGGAAGAGGTATACCTTTAGGAAAAGTAATTGACTGTGTCTCTAAGATTAATACAGGTGCAAAATATGACTCAAAAGTTTTTAAGAAATCAGTTGGACTTAATGGTGTTGGTACAAAAGCTGCAAATGCATTGTCTTCTTACTTTAAAATTAGTTCAGTTCGTGAAGGAAAAAGTAAACTAGTTGAATTTAAACAAGGGGAGATTATTAATGACGAACCAATACAGGAAAATACTAGCAGAAGAGGAACTAAAGTTACTTTTATCGCTGATGAATCTCTTTTTGGTAAATATCGATTTATAAGTGAGTATGTAGAAAAAATGATGTGGAATTATTGTTACCTGAATCCCGGACTAACAATTATATATAATAATGAGAAATATTATTCTGAGAACGGTTTATTTGATCTATTAGATCAGAATACTGATGCTGAGAAACTATATCCAATTATTCATCTTTCTAGTAATGATATTGAGGTAGCAATAACACACTGTAAGAGTCAATATTCTGAGCAATATTATTCATTTGTCAATGGACAGCATACTGTTCAAGGAGGAACTCATCAAGGAGCTTTCCGACAGGCTCTTGTAAAAACAATAAGGGAGTTTTATGGTAAAAATTATGATGCATCTGATATCAGGCAAGCAATAAATGCAGCAATTAGCATTAAAGTAATTGAACCAGTTTTTGAGTCTCAAACTAAAACAAAACTTGGCTCTGCTGAGATGGAGCCTGGTGGCGTTACAGTTTTAACATTTATTCAAGATTTTCTTAAAAAACAACTGGACAACTTTCTTCATAAGAATCCTGTTACTGCTGAGGCAATTGAGGAAAAGATAAAGCAAACGGAGCATGAAAGAAAGGCAATGGCAGGAGTAAAAAAACTTGCTAGAGAAAGAGCTAAGAAAGCCAATCTACACAATAAGAAATTACGAGATTGTAGGGTGCATTATAATGATCAGAAGCAAGAAAATAGAGCTGATTCAACACTTTTTATTACAGAGGGAGATTCAGCATCTGGGTCAATTACTAAAACTCGTGACATTAAAACACAAGCAGTATTTAGTCTTCGAGGTAAACCACTCAATTCGTTCGGACTGACCAAAAAGGTTGTTTATGAAAATGAGGAGTTTAATTTATTGCAAGCAGCTCTTAATATTGAACAGGGTATTGATGACTTGCGTTATAATAAAATTGTAATTGCTACTGATGCTGATGTAGATGGAATGCATATTAGACTATTGTTACTTACTTTCTTTTTACAGTTTTTCCCAGAACTAGTCAAAGAAGGACATGTTTACATTCTAGAGACACCTTTATTTAGAGTAAGAAATAAAAAGAAAACTATATATTGTTATTCAGAAAAAGATAGAAGAGAGGCGCTTCAGGAAATTGGTAATTCAGCAGAAATAACACGTTTTAAAGGACTTGGGGAAATATCACCAAGTGAGTTTAAATATTTTATAGGTAGTGACATGAGACTAGACCCTGTAATACTAGGAAAAGAATCAAAAGTTCAAGATTTATTAAAATATTTTATGGGAAAAAATAGTAAAGAAAGACAAGACTTTATAATTTCTAATCTAAGAGTTGAAGAGGATATAATTAATTAATACAATGAATCTAAAATATCATAACATAAAAAGGTCATATTTAATAACCGCTATGATATCATTAGTTGGAGTACTTGGCTTTGCTCTTCCATTATTATTTTCATATATGCTTCCTAATTCCGGTATTACTTCTTATATCATTGAAAATAAAAATTATATTTTATTATTAATTCCTGTCTTTGTTTATATTATAATTAA
>CEWO01376956.1_pt1 | contig 18811 bp, 14 predicted proteins | sample 361561 | NCBI WGS metagenome assembly CEWO01 (sample SAMEA2623627, study PRJEB7988) | marine metagenome | isolation source: saline water (ENVO:00002010), including
CTTCTTCCGCTTTTGTTTCTTCTACTACTTCTTCAGTAGCTTCTTCCACTTTTGTTTCTTCTACTACTTCTTCAGTAGCTTCTACTATTGGTGAATTCTTAAGTTCTAAAGCAGCAGCTCTTTTATCACTTTTAGCTTTCTCAGCAGCTAGAGCTGCTTTCTCAGCAGCTAGAGCTGCTTTTTCTAAGGATGATTTCTTATCAGCAACTTGCCCTTCTTTATTCTCCATCCATTCAGTAAATCTTTTTTCCGCCTCTTCTTCATTAAAAGCTCCTTTAGCTACACCAGCCATTAAGTGTTTCTTCATCATTACCCCTTTGTAAGATAGAATAGCTCTTGCAGTCTCAGAAGGTTGAGCACCTTTTAATAACCACTCTACAGCACTATCAAAGTTAATATCGATTGTTGCTGGGTTAGTATTAGGGTTATAGATTCCTAATTTTTCAATAAATCTACCATTTCTAGGTGATCTCTGGTCTGCTACTACAATGTGATAAAATGCTTGTTTTTTTCGACCGTGTCTTGCTAATCTAATTCTTGTTGCCATTTTCTATTTAATTTGGTTAAACCATCTCTGTGGTTATTCCTCATTATTGAGGGCTGCAAAAGTAAAAATCTTTTATTAAATAAATAGAAAATATTCTAAGAATATATTTTCTTCGGTTTTCATTTTTTAAAAATATGATATAAATCATAAAATTTGATTAATTTTGCAGACCTAAATTTAATTATATTTATAATAATGACCGCTAAATCATCAACAACAAAAAATAAGATATCAAAAAATCAATTTAAATCTACTATTCTATCTGATTACAGGCTAGCTTTTGAAGTTAGAGAATCTGGTAATCAAGGAAGGAGAGATGTTTTATCTGGAAAAGGTAGCTTTGGTATTTTTGGTGATGGAAAAGAATTGGCTCAGATAGCTTTGTCTAAAGTTTTCCGTAATGGAGATTTTAGAGCTGGGTATTATAGAGATCAAGCATTAATGACTGCTATTGGACAATATTCTCCAAAACATATGTTCTCTGCATTGTATGGAGATCCTGAATTAGAAAGAGAGCCTTCTTCTGGATCACGTCAAATGATGAATCATTTTGGTACACGTTTTCTAAATGATGATGGAAGTTGGAAGAATTTGATGCAACAAAAGAACTCTACTTCTGATATGGCATGTTTAGCTTCTCAATTCCCAAGATTAGTTGGTTTAGCTCAAGCTTCTCAAGTATATAGAGACAATCCTGAATTAGCAAAAAGAAATCCTGGATTTACAAATAATGGAAATGAGATAGCCTTTGCAACAATTGGTAATTCTTCGTGTGCAGAAGGTCATTTCTGGGAAGCTGTAAATGCAATAGGAGTCCTTCAGGTTCCTGCAATTATATCAATATGGGACGATGGATATGGTATCTCTGTTGCTAATGATGTTCAAATGACAAAATCTGATGTGTCAGAGGTGTTGTCTGGTTTTCAGAATAATGACAAAGGTAAGGGCTATGAGATTATAAAAGTAAAAGGCTGGGATTATCCATCATTAGTTGATGCGTATGAAAAGGCAGAGAAATTAGCTAGAGAAGAGCATATTCCTTCAATTATTCATGTTGTTGAAATGACTCAGCCTACTGGTCATTCTACTTCTGGTTCTCATGAAAGGTACAAAAGTAAGGAAAGGTTAAAATGGGAAAACGATTTTGATTGTATTACAAAGTTTAAGCAGTGGATTATTGAAAGTGGAATAGCTACTTTAGAAGAATTAGAGACGATTGATAAAGAGTCTTTAAATTCTGTTAAGCAACAAAAAAAGGAGGCTTGGAAAGAATATCAGGCCCCTATAAAAGAAGAATGGAAAGAACTTCTAGAAATCTTTAATTCTATTTATGCACAACTTAATATTCCTGAGATTTCAGATTGGATTCAAGATTTAAATCAGTCAGCAATGTTTGGGATTTTTAGAAGAGATTTTCTTTCAAAAGCAAGAACTCTTTTAGCAATGATTATAAATGAAGATATCGCAGAAAAAGCAACTTTACGTAATTTTATTAATAGAATCAATGCAGAGAGTCATCATAGGTATAATACAAAGTTATATAATGAAACTTCAACTTCTGCACATAATGTTTTAGAGGTAAAGCCAACGTATGATTCAGATGCTGAGGAAGTAGATGGAAGAATTATTATAAGAGATAATTTTCACCATATGTTTGATGCAATACCAGAAGCAATGATTTTTGGTGAGGACGTTGGTAAGATTGGAGGAGTAAATCAAGGTTGTGAAGGATTGCAAGAGAAATTTGGAGAAAGTAGGGTCGCTGATACTGGAATTAGAGAAGCTACTATTATCGGACAGGGGATAGGTCTTTCATTAAGAGGGCTTAAGCCAATTGCTGAGATGCAATATTTAGATTATGTAATTTATGGTTTCCAACCAATGGTAGATGATATTTCATCATTATACTACAGAACACATGGAGGACAAATTACTCCTCTTATTATACGGACAAGAGGTCATAGGTTAGAAGGTATTTGGCACTCAGGATCTCCTATGGGTATGTTGTTAAATGGCACAAGAGGCATGTACTTATGTGTACCAAGAGATATGACAAGAGCTGCTGGCTTTTATAATACTTTAATGCAGTCCAATGATCCAGGAATGGTAATAGAGTGTTTAAATGGGTATAGAGTAAAAGAAAAATTACCAAATAATATTGGAGAATTTAGAGTTCCTATTGGTAAAGTAGAAACTACTAAACAAGGAAATGACATCACTTTAGTAACATATGGTAGTACTTGGCGGATTGTAACAGATGCAGCTGATAAGTTAGAAAAAGCTGGTATTTCTTGTGAAGTTATTGATATTCAAACTTTAGTTCCTTTTGATTTATCTCATGATATTGTTGAAAGCTTAAAGAAAACTAACAGATTATTAGTTGTTGATGAGGATGTGCCAGGAGGTGCTTCTGCATATATCCTGCAGAAAATTGTTGAAGAACAAGATGCTTATAACTTTTTAGATTCAGAACCGCAAACCTTAGCTGCTAAAGAACATAGACCACCATATGGGAAAGATGGAGATTACTTCACAAAACCTTCATCAGAAGATGTGTTTGAAAAGGTTTATGAAATGATGAGTGAGGTAGATCCATCTAGATTTCCTGCTTTATATTAAATGAAAAAAACTACTGAATCTGATTCTGATTATGATGGCTTAGAAGAGATGAGTGTCACAGATATTCTTAAGAATATAAATAAAGAGGACAAAACAGTAGCAGTATCAGTTGAGAAACAGATTCCTGATATAGAGAGGTTAGTAGAAGCAATTATTCCTAAAATGAAGAATGGTGGTAGATTATTTTATGTTGGTGCTGGAACATCTGGTAGATTAGGCATTGTTGATGCCTCTGAATGCCCCCCAACTTTTGGTGTAGATCATGGATTGGTAATAGGAATTATAGCTGGAGGAGATAAAGCCATAAGAGAAGCAGTAGAATTTGCAGAGGATAATAGTGATTTGGGATGGGAGGACTTGGAATCTTACAAGATTAATACGAATGATGTTGTCATTGGAATTGCTGCATCAGGAACAACTCCATATGTTGTGGGAGCTCTTAAAGAATGTCAAAAAAGAGATATTGCAACTTCATGTATAGTTTGTAATGATGATTCTCCTGTTTCTAAAGTTTCTGATTTTCCGATTCAAATAGTTGTTGGTCCTGAGTTTGTAACAGGCAGCACTCGTATGAAATCAGGAACTGCTCAGAAGTTAGTGCTTAATATGATATCTACTTCTGTAATGATAGGTTTAGGTAAGGTAAAGGGTAATAAGATGGTTGATATGCAGCTCTCAAATAATAAACTAGTTGACAGGGGAGTTAAAATTATCATGAAAGAGCTTGGTATTGATTATGAAACTGCTAATAGGCTTTTAGAGAAATATGGTTCTGTACGAAATACATTAGATCAATATAATGAATAAAGAGAAACTTGTAAAAGGGGGTATGTGGTTGTCAGGATTTTCAATAAGTATTATTTTATCGGCAATTACTTTGTATACTGGTTTTCATAATATGAAGTATGAAAATTATACTATGCTTATTATAGGCTTATTATTAATCCCTGTAATTTTCTTTTTTGCTTATAAAGGGCTTTCACTGATTCTAGAATCTATTTTTGGGGATTAATTTATTTGCTCTTGTCATTTGGCGTTTTCCTGGAGGTCCGTCTAACACTATAATCTCAAAACCTACAGATTTCATAGTTCGTTTTACAATCCCTTTTGCACAATAAGTTATTAAGAATCCATCTTCTTTTAGATAGTTATGCATTTTCATAAAAATAGTATTAGTCCAAAGTTCTGGCTGTTTTTCAGGAGAGAAGGCGTCAAAGTATATAATATCAAATTTCACTTCTGACACATATGTCTGCAGATCAGTATTTAGTTTTGTTAGATTAAAGAAGTTATTTATTTTTAATTCTTCTTCCCATTTAGATGTGTGTAATTTAAGTAAATCATCTTGATCAATTCCAATTAGGTCGGTGAAGTTAAGTTTAGAGTAATGGCTTTTCTCTAATGGATAGCATTCTATAGTATGATAATTTACTATTATTTTCTTTTGTACAGCTTTTTGTAATGTTAGAAGAGTATTTAAGCCTGTACCAAATCCAATCTCTAGAATATTAAGTTGTTTTTTATTAACTGCTGAAAAACCGTTACGTATGAAAACATGTTCTGCTTCTACAATTGCTCCGTGTTTCGAGTGGTAGCATTCATTTATTTTAGCATTAAAGATTGAATGTGAACCGTCATTAGTAATTACTAGTTTATTTTTCACTTATTTAATACGTAATTTTTTAATCCTTTTTATTGGACCTGGGCAGATCTGTTGATGACAAATGATGCAGGACTGAATCATTTTATTGTATTTCTCTTCTTTATCACCAGTAGTATTTATTAGTTCGTTTACAGTAGCAATATAATTATTAGCAAATGATGTGAAGTGCCCATCATCTCTTACAGCTAGATCAGTTGGAACTGCTGTGTGTAATTTGTCAAATTCTATAAAGAATCCAGGTTTTTCATTTTTAGATATTTGAAGTTTTACTTCCTCAGTATTCTCAACTAGATCTCTCATTAATTCTGCAAGTTCACTGCTTTTATTCGGGAAATTAATAGCAGTAGATTTTTCTTTATCATTTAATCTAGAACAGGAATAAAAAGAGGATGCTATAATGCATCCTCCTAATATTTTTAATTCTAGACTCATTATTTTAAGATTACACCAGTTGCTTCCTCAATACTATAAGATATTTCAGGTTCAGTAATAGAATTAATTTCATCTTGGCTAGCTCCTGCATCTTCTAATTGGTGTTTTAGCCATGCAATGGAGAGTGTGTCAACTTTTGCAATACCTTCAATAATTGCAGTATTTCCTGCCGCATCCAATGGCATGAAAAATCCATAGTCGAGGAATCTAACTAACATTTGGTTTTCTTCATCTAAATCTACTTCCATCCAACATCCTTTCTTTTGGCATACATCAGAAATTGTACCAATAACTTTTACTTGAACAGAATCCTTTTTTTCTAGTATCTCCATAAGTTGATTTCCAGTAATTGCACCTTCTTCTGTTATGTTATTATCTCCAAACTTTTGGATTTTTATAGCATTTTGATCTTTTTGATAATTTTCACATGAGATTCCTAATAAGATAGCAAGTGTGAATAATATTTCTTTCATTTTCTTAAATTTATATCTTGCAAAGATAAACGGAATTTCTTTTAGATAGTATTATTTAGTTTATAATATATGGATGTTTTTTATGCAAATAAGGTAATGTAATTTACTTTTATTTTTTATATTTTTGCAAAACGAAAATTATTCAAATCGTTCTAGGTTATGAAGATTAAAAAAGCAAGTCAATCAAGATTAAATACAATAGATTTCTCTACTTTACCATTTGGCACTGTTTTTTCTGATCATATGCTTATATGTAATTATAAAGATGGTAAGTGGGGGAACGTAGAGATTCTGCCATATGGCCCTATTGAGATGAATCCTGGAACGCAAGTATTGCACTATGGGCAGTCAGTCTTTGAGGGAATGAAAGCTTTTAAGAATACTAAGAATGAGATGTTAATCTTCAGAAAATATGAGAATTTTAAAAGGTTAAATAAATCTGCAGTACGATTATCCATACCAGAAATACCTGAAGATATTTTTATTAAAGGTCTTGATGAATTATTAGCATTAGATAGTGATTGGTGTAAATTTGAGGATGGATATTCTTTATATATTCGGCCATTCATTTTTGCTTCAGCAGAGTGTGTTAAAGCATCTTCTTCAGCAGAGTATAAGTTTATTATTATTACATGTCCTACAAAAAAATATTATGGGGACTCTATAGACATAGTAATTGAAGAGAGTTTTACAAGAGCCGCAAAAGGAGGAGTTGGTTTTGCAAAAGCTGCTGGTAATTATGCTGCATCATTCTATCCAACTAAACAAGCTAATGCAAATGGTTTTCATCAGGTAATTTGGACAGATTCTATAGAGCATAAATATATTGAAGAAGCAGGAACAATGAATATCTGGTTCAGAATAGGAGATAAGCTAATTACCCCAGAGCTCAATGATAGTATACTAGAAGGCATCACAAGAGATAGTATTATAAGATTAGCAGAAGATAGTGGTATTAATGTTGAGCAAAGAAGAGTCTCAGTTTCTGAGATTCTAAATGCTTATCAATCTGGGGAATTGAAAGAGGTATTTGGAACAGGTACTGCGGTAACTGTAATTCCTATTAGCTCTGTTACTTATAGAAAGGATAAAATGACTATAGAAGCTCTTGAGGACTCTTTATCAATACAGTTAAAACAGAAGTTACAAGCAATCCAGAAAGGAGAGGTAAAAGATATATATGGTTGGACTCACAAAGCTGCATCAACAGCTTCTATTATCTAAGACCATTCTATAGTGCATAATTCCAGCTTCCTCAAAGACATCTCCTTTTTTAATAAATCCTAGTTTCTCGTAAAATGGTAGAACCTGGATTTGAGCATGCATATAAATTATCTCTGTGACATCCTTTAGATCTTTAAGTATCGCTTTTAGTACAATATGTCCGTATCCTTTACCTCTATTGCTCTTTCGTACAGCAAATCGTTCTAATTTATATCCTTTCTCTGTTTTTCTATGTCTAGCAGTGGCTACTGGTTCTTTATTCTTATATATTAGAAAATGAGTCGATTCTTCTTCGAATTCCCATTCAATTTCTTCAGGACAGTGTTGTCCAATTACAAAAACATCATACCTGATATTGTGAGCTATTTTCATTAGTCCCTTGTTATTGTAATGGAATTTTTTTATCTCGATCATTTTTAATTTTATTCAGTAAAAATATATATTTTTGAGCAAACTAAAATTTTATAATTATGAAGAATATATTTTTATCACTTATTTTGAGTGTAGCTACACTTTTGGCTTTTGCTTCAAAGCCTCATATTGATTATATAAAGGTAGATGCCCAACGTTCAACAGTTAAATGGATCGGATCAAAAATTAACGAGAGCCATGAAGGAACTGTAAATATTCAAAAAGGCATGCTACATATAAATCACGGTGTTTTGGTTGGTGGTCAGATGAGTATTGATATGAATTCAATTACAACTACAGATATTGAGAATGAAAAATATAGAGCAAAGCTTGATAGTCACTTAAAAGATGCTGATTTCTTTAATGTAAAAGAATTTCCATCAGCAGTTATTACTATTAAGAAAGTGATAAAAGGATTGGGAAATACCTATGAGATTTTTGCAGATTTAACTATTAAGGAAATTACTCATTCTATTAACTTTAAGGCTGATGTTTATATAAAAGGGTTGAATTATAAAGCAAGCGCGAACATTAAGATTGATCGTACCAAGTGGGATATAAAATATAAATCAGCTAGTTTCTTTAAGGATCTAGGCGATAGGTTAATCCGTGATGAGATAGAGTTTGATATATCTTTAATGTCAGCTACTCAATAATAAATTAAAAATTTTATTAGCTAATAGTTCTGCACTTTTAGGATTGTTTCTGAACCAAAGTTCCGGTTCAATAAGTTCTAGTTCACTTAAAGATGGGAGATTGAAATTGTCATAAACAATATCAACTCTTGCATATATAGGCAATTCAGGACAGCTTTTTATACATTTTTTAGCAAAATCAATTTCTTTCAAAGTGGGATTATATACTTCAACACTCCCACCATGATCATCCTGTACACGAAAATCCCCTTTTTTGGCTATTTTCTTTACAGCATGAGTATATTGACCACCAATCATTATTAGAGAAATTTCTCCATTAGAAGTAATATTATTCAAGAATTCTTGGAATAACATGCACTCATTAGCAATTAATTGCTGGAATAATTGCTCATATTCCATGTAATTATCTGAAGAGATGCGGTAAGTATGCCTAGCAGCACCAGATATTGCAGGTTTAATCACTACCTCAGTCCAGTTATATTTTTCAAATAATTGAGATAGTGTTGCATTGCTTCCTTGCTCAATAAATAGAGTAGGAGCTATATTTATGCCAGATTGTGCTAAATCTTGTAGATAGTGTTTGTCAATATTCCAATTGACAATCTTATCTGAGTTAATAAATGTGGTTTTGTGTTTGGTTAATGATATCCAGTTAAAGAATTCATCAAATCTCTCAAAGTAATCCCAGGTAGTCCGAAATATTGCATGCTTAGTGCTACTCCAATCAAAATTAGTGTCAGCCCAATCTTTTTTACAAACTATTAACCCTTCATTTTCTAAAGCTTTTTGTAGTATCTTGTCTTCTAATAATACTTGATTGATATACCAATCAGTTTTTTCTGGCTTTATGTATCTGTTGTCAGTTAGGATTACAACATCAAAGATTTTGTTTGTTGTAGAATTTTTATTCCCCATTCTTGAACAGTTTGTTTTATTTATTATTCAGTAATAATCTTTTTCTTTGTTATTCCCTTGTCGTAGATTTCTAGTAAGGGAATATTTTCTTTTGATTTGATTTCTCTACCTAAGATATCTATAAATAGATTATTTTTCTTATTTGTTATTTCTTCGTTTATAGAGTTAGGCGTCCAATTTATTGGTACTAATTGAATATTCTTAATTGTAGAATTATTATTTAATATAGTGGTATTAATTGTTTTAGAATAGTATCCGCTTCTGCTAAACGTGACATTATAATTTCCTTGATATAAATATCTATGATAATTTCCAATTGGAAGATTAGAATATATATGCGAACTGTCTATATCATGATTTAAGATCTCTACCTTTGCTTTTAAAGGGACTCCTGTTATACTATCAGTAACAATCCCTCTTAATCCAAATAAGGATTGTTCTATATAATTGATAAGTGAAGGGTAATTTGCATCCCATAAATCAGGTAAATCATTTGGATTTGGTGTTTTGTCATCTGAAAGTTCTAAAGTAAACTCTCTACAATATCTAAAATAATTCATGTAGTCTTGTCTACCTCCATCTATCTCATACCAATCATTCCCGTTAGTAATCCCATCATTTAAATAATTGAAGTATCCATTACTACTATTTTCTTGACACGAATCGGCATATTCATGCGAAACATATTCCCACCAGTTATTATCTGCTGTTAAAGTACTCCAAGTATCCCAAGGATAGTTGCAGACTTCAGCGCCTGAATGCATGTTTGCAGAAATAGAGAAGTTAACTGTATCTGCTAATCCTAAGAAAATAGTTGTTTCTTCTTGATATGAATTCCCGTCAGGATGAGGTCCATCTTCAGGATCAGGATAATTTCTATTTAAATCTACCCAATTTGCGTTGTATCTTATTGCATATGAGATGTCTTGATTTCCTCCGTAATAGGCCCCGTCTGGATTGGCAAGAGGATTTATCCAGATATCAATTTTATTCACTAAATCTGTTAACCTTTGATTATTTCCATAACCATTCAGGATGTAGTCGATCAATCTTAAGCTTAGTATGTAGCCAGAAAGCTCATCTCCATGCATTGATGAAGTATATAAAAATGATGGTTCATCTTCTTTTTGACCTACATTATCTGAGATTTGCACTATTAAAATTTCTCTTCCAGAGTTAAGTGTTCCTAAATAGTGAAGTTTACAAATATTAGGAAAAGAATCAGCAAATGCTGTCATCATATCAACATATTGCTGATAGCTAGGGTAATAGTCCCAATTATTTTTACTTCCATTTAGAAAGTGTAGAGGTTTATAAGGTATAACAGTATAGTTAATTCCAAATTTGAGGAATTCTGTAAACTCTTTCTTATTTGCATAGGCATAAGCTAGTGCTGAGTTAGTTTTATGATCTATTGAAATAACATCAGAGATAGAATTTAATTGATTTTTGTTTTTATATTCAAAAGAGAAATTAATCTCTCCTCTATCAGAGAATAAAGCATCAATATCCTGAGAAAATGCTAGAAAAGGAATGAGTAATAGGAATATTATTTTTTTAATCATTTTTGAATCTTTTAATTTTATCAAGTGTCTCTTTGACCGCATCTTTGTGTATTGTAAAGGTCATCATTTTTAGTTTTACAAAGTCTTCATGGTAGAAGTAGTATCCAGGAAAGTTTCCGTTACGGGAGCCACTTCCACTATCTTTAATTAAAAACCACCAATTATCATTTTCGTCAATTTTATATCCAATTAGATGTATGGCATGATCATCAGTGGTTGTTCCATTAGAGAATCGAAACTGACGAGCATTTTCATCAATATACTCTGATGGTATATCATACGAAGGAATCATCGCTACATCATTTAAAGATGAATATCCGCTTTCTGAGACATCACCTCCAATTGAGATAGAATATCCATTTTTAATAGAATTTTTAATAGCATACATAAATTCATCTAATGGCACATTGTAGTAGTCAGCACTTCTCCACCAGTTATCAGGGACTTTGTATTCTTCTTGACTCCAATATGGTTTTTGTAATAAACTCATAAAATCAACATAGTTGTTAGGTTTTAGTTTGGTAATATTCTTCATAAATGACATTGGGTTATACATTTTCCCTTTATACTTAAATGAACTAGGAGGGACTCCCATATAATGGTTCAAAATAGATTTGATATTTGATATTATTGCCTCTTCATCCCAATAATTTGTAGTTTTACAATTATTTAGGTAAGTCTTAATTTCTGAGAACATTTTTTCATGATTATAAAAAGGCTGATCAGATGGCTTTCCTTCATAAGCCTCAAATGGGACAATTCCATACATTTCCATCATTCTTTGTACTGCATTTGTTTCTGACCCTTCTCCTAAATGTGTATTCCCTCTACTTTGGATATAGCCTCTTGCTTTCTCAACATATTCAAAATATACTGGATATAATTCAGAAAGATTAATCTTCTTTCCTGTTAGTCTATGAATTTCACTTTCATAAAATGAGGTTGTAGAAAAGCACCAACAAGTTCCTGTATTCCCTTGTGAGATTGGCTCTTCTGTCTCTACGATAGTGAATTCACTTAAGCTTTTTGGAATTATTTTCCCATCAAAATCCATTTTAAATGATTTAGAAGGCTCTTTTTCATTGTTGCTATAGTTATTACTTTCTTTTACAATTTTTCCGTAGAATTTATTTGAATATGATTCAAATCTTCCTTTATCTTGAGCAATCAACGTTGTGTTGATTAGTAGTGCACATACTAGTATTTTTTTCATAATTTAATTTTTAAACCTCCATTGAAGAAACGACCGGCAAGAGGAGACCATATTTCAGTAAACTGAGGGCTCCCATTGGTTAGTAGGCTTCCCATATTTGATTGCTTAACATTTGTCAAATTTTGTGCATTAAGAAAAATCACAAAATTAGCAATTGTTCGTTCTACGATTATTCCTGTTGTAAATAGATCCTCTGTCTTTATTGCATGTTTCAATGATTGACTTGATTTATAATCATAATTCCAACCAATACGCCATTTATCTTCTGATACGAAAAGAAGATTTCCTTTTATGCTATGTTTTGGAGTAAGTTTAAGTCGGGTCTTTACTTCTCTATTTTCGAAATATGAATCTGTATAAGTATACCCAAGGAAGCAGCTAAACTTACCGATAGTAAGCTTTACTTGAGATTCATATCCTTTAGAAAATAAGGAATCATTTACCTGGTGGTAAATTAGATTATTTATATTACTTTCATCTAAAGTGATTGGATTATCAATTATATTATAAAAGAACATCTGGTTTAACAATAGCGATACATTATCTGAGAAGAAAGAAGATTGGTATTGGAAGTCAATATTTGTTCCGTATGATTCTTCTGCCACTAAATCATCTAGATTAATTGCCTGTATGTTTTTATAACCATAAGGTTCTGATTCTTCATTAAATATCGTGGGTATTTTATATCCCATTCCTCCTCTAAATCTCACGGATACCTCACGGGTTATTTTATATAAAGCAGACAGATTAGGCAATACAAAAGAACTTTCTTTATTCTCTTTGTTTAATGTTGAGGCATCTACTTTTTCTGCTCTTAATCCGCTCTCCAAAGCAAACTTGCTACTTACATCCCATAGGTGGTTTACATATAATCCTACAGTCTTATGTGCCTGATTTCTTAACGAATTGGACATGTACTCTTTTTCTTTAAAACTATTAGAGAGAGTATTCAGTCCAATATTTATATTTTGGGTTTTGTTATTAATATTAAGATTTAGTTCTGTAAAATTATTGTATTGATTACCTGAGAATGTGTTAGAAAAGGGTTCTAAGATATTTTCATTAATCTTAATATATCTATAAAAGTTCGAAAAACTATTTTTAAGTGAGATAGTTCTTCTGTCACTTAATTTATGATTTATATATAGCTGTGTAGCAAATCGGTTACTTTCTTGTGTTTCAGAGTAATATTTTCCTATTGAGTTATTATATCTTATTACATCCATATCTCCACCTATTCTATTTTCTTTAGAAATATTTGCTCCAAGGTATAAATCTGTTCTTTTATTTGGATGGTAGAATAATTTTGGATTAAAGTTAAATTTTGAAACCTGAGCTATGTCTGAGAAGCCATCTTTGTCTGCATCGTACTGATTATGAATCTTCATCGATGCTAGATTAGTAAACCCCCATTTTCCTAATCTTCTTGAGATAAAAGCATTAAAATTTTTTGCGCCAATAGTAGAAAAATCAATTTGTAGAAGTGTTTCGTCTATAGTTGCTTTTTTGCTTATTAAGTTAATTATTCCTGAAATAGATCCTTCACCATAAAAAGTAGAGGAAGGACCTTTTATATACTCTATTTTACGCAAATCTAATGGAGGGATTTGTAGTATATCTAAATTCCCAGATAGGCCTCCATATAAGGGAAATCCATCTTTTAATATTTTTGTATATCTACCATTTAAACCTTGTGTCTTTATCATTGCTCCATTAATTCCTGCAGCTGTTATCTGAACTTGTGTCCCCGTGCATTGTGTAATTAATTGTGCGATCTTACTTGATTCTATGCTAGACATCTCATCTATCTTGGTGAGAACTTCAGTCTTTGTAGGTATGTCTGAGGATCTTCTGTTAACTCGTGTAGATTCAATAATTATCTCATCTTTTTCTTTGTTAGAATAAAGTAAAATAGGAAGATATTTTTTAGTCTGTATTGGGAATCGTAATATCAACTTCATATCTTCATACCCAAGAGAAGTAATTAATATAGTCTGTTCTCCATTAGGAATATTCTTAACTTTTGCCAGTCCATTTAGATCTGTAACCTCTGTATTGTTTGTTCCTTTTAGTATGACCGTAGCTCCAACAAGAGCTTCATTCGATTTAGAATCTAATACTTTGGTGTTAAAATCATTTTGTGCTTTTGTAATAGTTGTAAGAACAACAAATATGAGTATGATTATATTATTTTTCATTTTTATACTTATTACATGTTTCTTCTGTACTGTCCTCCAACTTCAAATAAGGCATTAGTAATCTCTCCTAAAGAGCATACTTTAGAGGCATCAATTAATAGCTCAAATATATTCTTATTCTGAATTGCTGCCTCTTGCACTTTATTGAGGATATCTTTAGATCTAATTTTATTTCCTTTCTTTAGTTCATTTAGCATTGAGATTTGATATTTTTTCTCTTTTTCAGTTGCTCGGATTACTTCAGATGGGATAATTGTAGGGGAGCCTTCTTTATTTAAGAAAGTATTTACCCCAATAATAGGGTACTCTCCAGTATGTTTTAGGTTCTCGTAATACAAGCTTTCTTCCTGTATTTTGCTTCTTTGATACATCGTCTCCATAGCTCCTAAGACTCCGCCTCTTTCAGTAATTCTATCAAATTCTTTAAGTACTGCTTCTTCTACTAAATCTGTAAGTTCTTCAATAATAAAGGAACCTTGTATTGGGTTTTCATTTTTTGTGAGACCTAATTCTTTGTTGATGATTAATTGAATTGCCATTGCTCTTCTTACTGATTCTTCGGTAGGAGTTGTGATAGCCTCATCATAAGCATTTGTATGCAAGGAGTTACAGTTATCGTAAATAGCATAAAGAGCTTGTAAAGTAGTTCGGATATCATTAAAATCAATTTCCTGTGCGTGAAGGGATCTCCCAGAGGTTTGGATATGATATTTCAACATCTGAGATCTCTTTTCTGCACCATATTTGTTTCTCATAGCTTTAGCCCATAATCTTCTAGCGACACGCCCAATAACTGCATATTCTGGATCTAAACCATTACTAAAGAAAAAAGATAAATTAGGACCAAATTTATTAATATCCATCCCTCTACTTAAGTAATATTCTACATATGTGAATCCATTGGCTAGTGTAAAAGCTAATTGAGAGATTGGGTTTGCACCAGCTTCAGCAATATGGTATCCAGATATTGAAACTGAATAGAAATTTCTTATTTTATTATCAATAAAGTACTCTTGAACATCTCCCATCATTCTAAGAGCAAATTCTGTGGAGAATATGCAAGTGTTTTGAGCTTGATCTTCTTTTAATATGTCTGCCTGTACGGTTCCTCTAACTTTAATTAGTGTTTCTTTCTTTATCTTCTTATAAATCTTATCTTCCAATACTTCATCTCCTGTTACTCCTAATAGAAGTAATCCTAATCCGTTATTTCCTTTAGGTAAATCGCCTTGATACTCAGGTCTTTTTACATCTTTCTTTTTGTAAATATCAGATATCTTATTTTCAACTTCTTGTATTAAATTATTCTGTTTAATATATTTTTCACATTCTTGGTCGATAGCCGCATTCATAAAGTATGCTAAGATCATTGGTGCGGGGCCGTTAATAGTCATACTGACAGAAGTCATTGGATTCGCTAGTTCAAATCCAGAATATAGTTTTTTTAAATCATCTAGGCAGCAGATAGAGACTCCTGCATTTCCAATCTTACCATATATATCAGGTCGCTTAGCTGGATCATTACCGTAAAGGGTTACGGAGTCAAATGCTGTAGATAGTCTTTTAGCTGGCATACCTAAACTTACTAGGTGGAATCTTTTGTTTGTTCTTTCTGGTCCTCCTTCACCTGCAAACATTCTTGTTGGATCTTCTCCTTCTCTTTTAAAAGGGAATAGTCCTGCTGTATACGGAAATTCTCCTGGAATATTCTCCTGTAATTGCCACCTTAAAAGATCTCCCCAAGCTTCATATTTTGGTAGTGATATCTTAGGGATATCTGTTTGTGATAGTGATTTTGAATGTGTCTCAATGGAAAGTTCTTTGTCACGAACTGTATATTTAAATATATTTTCTTTGTATTTTCTTTGTATTTTTTCCCAGGATTCAATTAGGATTTTGTTTTTAGGGTCAAGATTTAATAATAATGTTTCATATTCTGATTTTATTTTAGATAAAATACTATCTGATGAGTTAGATAAGATCTCTAATGATTTTTTAAGAGAATATAATTTCTGGGCGACTTCTTTTTGTTCGTTTACCCACTTGTTGTAATTTCTGTTAACCTCAGATATTTCAGATAAATAACGAACACGATTTGGTGGGATAACAAAGATCTTTTCGCTCATCTTATCAGTGATTTTAAAAGAAGATTTAAAATCTACTAGTTTCTTTGCAAGCAGTTGATCCATAATAGTTTTGTAAAGTAAATTTGTTCCAGGATCGTTAAACTGAGATGCAATAGTTCCGAAAACAGGCATGTTATCTATATCTTCATCAAATCTTTGGCTATTTCTTTGGTATTGTTTTTTGACATCTCTTAAAGCATCTAGGCTTCCTTTCTTATCGAACTTATTAATTGAGATAAAGTCTGCAAAATCTAGCATGTCAATCTTTTCTAACTGAGTAGCAGCCCCGTATTCAGGAGTCATTACATACAAAGATAGATTTGAATGGTCTAATATCTCTGTGTCTGATTGACCAATGCCTGAGGTTTCTAAGATGATTAGATCAAAATTGGCAACTTTTAGTATATTCAAAGCATCATTGACATGTGCAGAAAGAGCTAAATTAGCTTGCCTTGTAGCAAGTGAACGCATATAAACATTATTAGACTTTATCGAGTTCATCCTGATTCTATCTCCTAACAGCGCTCCTCCTGTTTTTCTTTTTGAAGGATCTACGGAGATAATAGCTATCTTTTTCTGAGGGAAGTCTAAAATAAATCTTCTTACAAGTTCATCAACTAAAGAAGATTTTCCAGATCCTCCTGTTCCCGTAACACCAAGTATAGGAGTTGCTGACTTGGATGCTATTTTGTTAATCTCAGATAGTATTTTAGTGTGTTTCTTAGGGCAATTCTCTGAAGCAGAAATCATTCTTGCGATTGCATTGATATTTTGTTTTTTAATATCTGATATTCTGCCGTTTAATTTATCTCCAATCAAGAAGTCAGCACTTTTAATTAGATCATTGATCATTCCTTGAAGCCCCATCTCTCGACCATCATCAGGGTGATAAATCCTAGTAATTCCATATGCTTCTAGTTCTTTTATTTCATCTGGTAAGATTGTTCCCCCACCTCCAGCAAATATCTTAATGTGAGTAGCTTGCTTTTCTTGTAATAAATCATACATATATTTTAGATACTCAATATGCCCTCCTTGGTACGAGGTCATAGCAATAGCATTTGCATCTTCTTCAATAGCGCAATTCACAACTTCTTCTACACTTCTATCATGTCCTAAATGGATAACTTCACAGCCAGTAGCTTGAATAATCCTTCTCATTATATTTATAGCAGCATCATGACCATCAAAAAGAGAAGCAGCTGTAACAATCCTGACTTTATTTTTACTAGTATATCTTTCTGTTGATATCATTTTAAGGTTTTATTCTGAGATGGCAAATATAGTAAAACCTCTATTAAAATACTCGCTAGTGATTTCTGATTCCTTTTTACTATTTTTACCAAAATAAAACTTCAAAGAGATGAACAAAGCATTATCTGTCATTGTTATTATATTAGTAATTGTATCGTGTATTGATACTAAAGAAAGAAAGATTGCTTTTGCTTCTGATAATCCTGCTGAAAGGGTTGTTTGGGAACGAATTCGTTTGGCTGATCCTAATACTGGAAAGATCCCAATTAATATTAGGAAAAAAGAAATGATATTTGCTAAAACGCTTCCAAAATCAACTAGTATGAGTAAAGCGAACTGGATACATAGAGGCCCGTACAATGTAGGTGGTCGTACTAGAGCTCTTGCTATAAATGTTCTTGATGAGAATATATTGTTTGCTGGAGGAGCAAGTGGAGGTATGTTTCGTTCTACTGATGGAGGTCAAAGCTGGCTTATGACAACAGATCCTAATCAATTACATAATGTAACTTGTATAAGTCAGGATAAACGACCAGGTCATGAGAATGTTTGGTATTTTGGTAGTGGGGAGTTAACTGGAAGCTCTGCTAGTGGAGGTGGAGCATATTATGGTGGTAATGGCATTTATAAATCAGTAGATGGAGGGTTAAGTTGGGATTCTTTGTCATTTACTGCGACAAATACTAATAGTTTTGATTCTAATTTTGATTTTATATGGAATATTGAAACAGATCCTTCAAATGACAGTTTAGATGTGGTGTATGCTGCTGTTTATGGAGCAATTTATAGAAGTGAGGATGGAGGAGACTCTTGGGTTAAAGAACTTGGTTCAGGTAATAGTCCTACTTATTATAATAATGTTGAAGTTACTTCAATTGGAGTAGTATATGCAGCTCTCTCATCTGATGGTACAGACAAAGGAATCTGGCGTTCAATTGATGGTCAGAACTGGACTAATATTACAGATTCTCTTTTCCCTCCTGTTTATGGAAGGATTGCAATTGGTGTTAATCCAAGTAATGAAGATGAAGTTTATTTTCTTGCTGCAGAGACTGATAATCATGGTCAATATACAGATGTGTTCTTTAATGGTCAAACATGGACTTCTCTTTGGAAATTTGATGCAAGTGATACTTCTTGGGTTAATCTGTCATCAAACATACCTGCTAATCAAGCTACATCATTTGATAATTTTAATGCACAAGGAGGATATGATTTATTGATTACGGTACATCCTGCGGATCCTAATACTATTTTCATAGGAGGAACTAATTTATGGAGATCTACTGATGCATTTACAACCCCTAATAATACTATGATTGTTGGTGGTTATTTTATTGGGTCATCTGAAGGTGATGGGAATTGGGGAGTATATGAGAATCATCATCCTGACCAACATGACTTACTTTTTCTTCCTTCAGATAATACTGTAATGCTTTCTGCTAATGATGGAGGAGTACATAAGTCTTTTGATAGTTTTGCAGATACGGTTGATTGGGTATCTCTAAATAATGG
>CEWO01054930.1_pt1 | contig 18774 bp, 10 predicted proteins | sample 361561 | NCBI WGS metagenome assembly CEWO01 (sample SAMEA2623627, study PRJEB7988) | marine metagenome | isolation source: saline water (ENVO:00002010), including
CACACATCACATATCCATATCAAAGATTGCATTTGGATGAAGGAGAAGAATGACGCTGACTACACCTTTCCCGGAGAAGGAGACGGGCGCGTTCGTGATATATTAAAAGATGCAATCGATAGTGGTTATGACGGCGGAATCTCAATTGAACCACATATGGCTGTTGTCTTTCATGATAAAGATAGCGAAGCAAACGAAGAAGATATGTTTAACAATTATGTCGAGTACGGAAGAAGACTCGAAGCTATAATTAAAGAAATAAAGAATAATTAATTAATATAATAAAACCATATGAAGCTTCACAATCCTCTCTCTATTCTTTTGTTGGATTGCATCATTGTACTTGGTAGTACTATCAGCTCTATAAAGGGCTATTCAGATACCCAAGAAAGTTCATATTCGATTCATAAAGCCTTGGAAATGAGACTTCTGGTTTCTGAACCAAACATCAAAGATCCAGTCGCACTAGCTTTTGATCACAACTGCCAACTATACGTTGTAGAGATGCGAGACTATCCCACGGGTGTTCCTAATAGTAATAAAGGCGGAGCGATTAAATTACTTACCGACACCACTGGAGATGGCGAGTATGACAGAATTACTCATTTTGCAAGCAAACTATCCTACCCTACTTCAGTCACACCTTGGAAAGGTGGTGTACTAGTAGCTGCTCCTCCAAATATAATTTACCTAAAAGATACCAATGGAGACGGCGTAAGTGACATCAGAAAAACTCTTGTTAGCGGATTCAAACTTGGAGTGACAGACAGTAATTTCAATAGCCTACGTTGGGGTATTGATAATTGGATCCACGGAGCTAATGGAGGCAACGGGGGGAACATTAGATTCTCTGAACAAAACAAACCATCAACTTCACTTAGAAACCTTGATTTTCGAATTAAACCAAACATCCTACAACTAGAAACTACTAGTCAAACCGGAGGTGGATTTGGACTAATATTCAATGAATGGGGACATAGCTTTACGACATATAATATAGACTATCTTCAACAAAGAATTATAAAACAGAAGTACATAGACAGGGCTAAAGATTTACCATCCTTCGAAGCAACGACGAACATATCGACACATGGAAAAATGGCTCGCATATTTCCAATCGCCGAGGCGGAAACTCGAGTCAATCACCCTGAACAAGCAGGTTATTTTTCCTCTGCTGGCGGCATGGGTTATCTTGGAATTTCCGGTTATCCAGAAGATTTAAGTGGTAGTATTTTTGTATGCGATGTCGTAAGTAACTTGGTACATCGAAACTTACTTCAATCAAAAGGAGGCGCTTATATAGCAAAGCGCTCCCCCACAGAAAAAACATCTGAATTCCTTGCTAGTAGTGACAACTATTTTCGACCAGTAGCTATTGAGCTCGGCCCCGATGGCGCTTTATATTTAGCGGACATGCAGCGAGAAGTAATCGAACATCCTGATTATATTCCCAGCAAATTGAAAAAAAAGATGAGAATCCGTGGAGGAGAGTCACGCGGTCGCATTTACAAAATCACACCTAAATCCAAGACTTCTGAGAACATCACCAAACTTCAACCAGTTAGACTAGATAATATTGAAACCGAATTCGCTAGCCCTAATCAATGGCGGAGATGGACTGCACAAAGATTAATTTATGAAGGCCAAAACTCATCACTTATTCCAAAACTAAGAAAGTTAATTAAACATAACAATCACTTCGTAAGACTTCACGCGTTATGGTCACTCCAAGGACTTGGAGCAATCAAAAGCGACGATATACTTAGAGGCCTCACCGATTCAAATCCTAGGATTCGAGAAAATACTATTCGTATTACTGAAACAATTGGTAAGATCGAAGACCAAAGCATAATCCAAAGACTATTAGATTTAGCAGAAGACACTGATTCAACTGTTCGGTTTCAAATCGCCTTAACCTTAGGTGAAATCAAACCAACAACTTCCGTAAATACAGCATTAGAAAAAATTTACATCAATGGACATAAAGATAAATGGACTCGCAAAGCGGTCCTATCCTCCTTAAGAACAAATGAAGTTTCATTTATAAAAGCGATATCCAAGAAAGTTCCTCCAACATATTTACAGGAATTATTTCAACTTACTGCCAGCCGCATATCAAAGCCAGTGGATTTGGACATTCTAATTAGATCAATACTAAATTCTGATTGGAAAAATGATAAAAAAATAAGTCTTCTAAAATCACTTCGCAAAGGCCTAGCTCGTTCATCAAATCTTAGCTCCTTTAAATCACTTAATGCTAACTCATTGATTTCAGGACCAGACGATCTTGATCTCAATTTAAAAATAGAAATCCATCAATTATTTCTTGTTGCAGGAATCAGTGATTTCTTAAAAAATTCAGAAATTCAGAAAATTTTTAATGAGCCACCTCAATTAGAGGGTTCAAATATTGAAAAAATAAAACAATATATTCGTTTCATTAGCCTCACAGGCAACCCTTCAGTAGTAGCTGAGAAATTGTCATCATTCATAAAATCTACTCATGATAATGATATTCAAATCACTGCCTTAAACGAATTATCAAATATAAAGGACCCTAAACTGCCTAAATCATTAGTCTCATATTGGCCTTATTTTCTTCCATCAGTCCGCCCACAATTGATCAATACTTTTGTATATAATAGTCGTTTTAGGACTCCATTTTTAACTGCTCTTGAATCTAAAGAGATAACACTTGGAGAAGCAAATCTCGATCTTGAACATAGGCGCCAACTGCGAAGATATTCTGGAACTAAAATAGGCAAGCGCGCAAAAAAACTTTTCGGTGATGAGGATTATAGTAACCGCAATGCTGAAGTAGATAAATGGCTTCCCTTATTACCAAAAAAAGGTAACGCATCAAAAGGTAGCGAAACATTTAAGGCATTGTGTTCAAATTGCCATCAAAGCCATAAAGAAGGCTATGATCTAGGCCCAGATTTGGAAGGGCTAAATCATAGAAGTATAGAAGACTTAGCTAGTAATATTATTGATCCAAATATGGCCATTAATCCAAAATACGCATCCTACTCAGTTATTACAAATAACGGTGATACATTTGTAGGAATACTCTCAAATCAAAGCGCCAATTCAATTACAATAAGTATGCCCCTTGGCGTATCCAAAAATATTAATCGAAAAGAAATAAAGGAGTTGAAGTCTATAAGATCTTCATTAATGCCTATGGGCCTTGAAAAAACTATGACCCCGTCTAATCTTCGCGATGTAATAGAATATATTCGTCAACCAGCACCTTAATAAGAAAGCTTCAATTCACGCATTATATTCATATACAATAATTAAAAATAAATGGCAGAAGTATTCATTAGTTACGGCTCCGCTGACCGAAAACAAATTCAAGATCTAGTCTCTCGGCTTCGGCAAGCAGGTATAACCGTTTGGATAGATGAAGCTGGCATCGAAGGTGCTGCAATGTGGAGCGAAGAAATTGTCGGCGCCATCGACAATTGTAAGGTGCTTATACTCACAATTTCTCCCAACTCTACCAAATCCAAAAATGTCGTTCGCGAACTTGCATTAGCTAGCGAAGGAGAAAAAACTATTTTGCCGATATTCCTTGAACCAACTGATATCCCAGAATCAATGAAGTACCAGTTGGCTGGCATACAGCGTGTGGAGTACTTTACTGGCAATGAAGAACAAGCCATAGACAGCGTTCTTCGCGCACTCTCCCGCTTGGGCATCTCAACCGAAAAGAAAGAAGTAAGCCAAACGGTAACCACTAAAACCATAGAACCTAAAGGCAAAAGCAAGCCATCCAGCTTCGCTATCGCGGCTGCAGCCGTGATTGCTATAATTTCTTTAATATTTTTTCTTAAACCGAGTAATCAAGAAACAACAAACAAACTAAAGACCTCCACAAAAGAAATATCAGCAAATTCGCAAGAAGAAGCTAAGCCATTAGACAAAAATAGGATTGTTATTCTGCCATTCAAAAATATTGGAACCCCCGGAGAGAATGATCATATCGTCGAAGGAATCGTAGATGACTTGAATACCATGCTGACCAATGTAGACGGCTTAAAAGTGATAGGTTCAGCCTCTGCCAAAACATATCGTAACAGCGATAAAACACCCGGCGAGATTGGACAGGAACTCAACGCTGGCACCTTACTTCAAGGTAGTATTCAAAAATCTGGCTCTAAATTAAAAATCAATGTTCGGCTAATTGACACCACTACATCCGAAAACATATGGGGTAACTCTTTAAGTGGAAGCGAATCAGACCGAAGTAAATTCCAACAGAAAATTATCCAATCTATTGTCAATAAAACCAAAGGCACTTTACTTAATCAGAAAGAACTTGGATCTTTAAACATTGGTGACACTAACAACAATGAGGCCTACAGCTTTGTTAAAAGAGGATATGAACTCCTGAATGGATCCTCTAGAAATGAGAATAAAAAGGCGATTGATCTTTTTTTAAAGGCAATTGAATTAGACCCAAATTATAGTGATGCTTATTATGGATTAGCGAAAGGCGAATATGATTTATCTTACTTAAGCCTAAAGAAACCTAAAGACAGCATACCGTTAGCAAAAATGTATTTAAAAAAAGCATTAGAGATAAACCCGAACCACCTTAGGTCCAAAGTTCTCAAAATCATATTAACTTTAAAAGCTGACTGGAATACAAAAAACACTTACAAAAGTATAGAGTCCATCCTTGCCGAGCATAAAAATAATCCACTTGTAGCAGGTGATTTTGGAGATGTATTCATTCATTCCGGCCAAAGTAAAAAAGCAATCGATATTCTAAATCAAAGCCTTATCTTAGATCCGAAAAACTCCTCTATTCATGCAAGATTAGCATTACAATATTTAATATTAGGAAACATCAATCTTGCTGAAAAGCATAATTCTGAAGCTGTGAAATTAAGCCCTAATTATCAAATGGTCCTTCACATTAGATCATTAATCTTGATGAAACAAAATAGATATACTGAAATTGAGAATTTATTAAAAGAGGCAATTCAGAATGATGACAAAAACCCTGTCACTATGATGTCGCTAGGTATTGTTTATTGGCGATCAGGTAAAAAAGAGGAAGCATATAAACTCCTTATTGAATTATTAGACAGAAGAAATTCCGAATATATAAAAGGCGGAATTTTGGCAAGATTTTTCACTGTAATAGACGATAAAGAGAAAGCCTTCAAGTGGTTAAAAATTTCGAGAGAAGAAAAAGACACTGATTTTTTCCATATGTATCACTGGCCAATATTTGATGGAATTCGTAATAACTCTGAATTTATAAAAATTTATAAGGATGCAGGTCTATTTGAATATTTAACTAATAAATAAAACTAAATTTTATGAAACAAAACATAACAAGTCTAATTTGTTTAATAGCGTTCGCATTAACAACAAATGCCCAAACAGATAAATTCTTAGCTGGCGGCATTTCTTTTGAAGGCCCTAAAGGATGGCAATCGCAAAAACCATCATCCTCAATGCGAAAAGCTCAATTTATAATCAAGGATAAAAACGGCACTGCAGAAGTTGTATTCTTCCATTTTGGACCTGGTGCAGCGGGAGGTGTGAAAGCTAACGTGGATCGCTGGCTAGGACAATTCAAGGAACCTATTAATCAAGTAAAAGCAAAAATAAGTGACGAAAAAATTAACGGCACCAAAGTCACTTATGTCACAGCTGAAGGCACATTTATGAAAGGATCCCCCTTTGGAGGTAAAAAGGTTGCGGCTCCTAACAGCGGTCTTCTAGCCGCTATTATCGAAGGTAAACAAGGTGCGGTCTTTATTAAAGCTACAGGTCCCAAAGTAATTACATATTCAGCTAAAAAGACGATGAAACAAATGGTTGAAAAAGCACTGAAAAAATAACTAGAAAAACTTATTTTCTCAAATGCTTATGCAAGCAATCCTTTTACTACATTTCCATGGACATCGGTAAGACGATAGTGACGCCCCTGAAATTTGAATGTCAATTTCTCATGGTCTATACCCAAACAATGTAACATGGTAGCGTGAAGGTCATAAACTGGCACTGGATCCTTTACTATGTTGAAAGAAAAATCATCAGTTGCTCCATAAGTAGTTCCTCCCTTGATTCCTCCTCCAGCCAACCACATACTGAAGCATCTGGGATGATGGTCTCGCCCATATTTATCCATATTCAAGCCTCCTTGCGCATATACAGTTCGGCCAAATTCTCCCCCCCAGATTATTAGTGTTTCATCTAACATTCCTCGTTGCTTTAAATCGTTAATTAAAGCGGCAGATGGCTGATCAATATCACCACATTGTAATGGCATGTCACGAGGAGTGTCACTGTGATGATCCCATCCTCGATGATAAAGTTGAATAAAACGAACTCCTCGTTCAGCCAAACGCCGAGCTAAAAGACAATTTGCAGCAAAAGTACCAGGCGTGCGTGCTCGCTCACCATAAAGTGAAAAAGTGCTATCAGGTTCGGATTTTGTATCCATTAATTCAGGTACCGAAGCTTGCATACGATATGCCATTTCGGCTTGCTGAATTCGAGTGATAATTTCCGGATCACCCAGCCGCTGATAGTGCCTTCTGTTGAGTTCTTGGCCAAGATCAAGCATACGACGTCGACGCATAGAGGATATCCCTTTTGGATTAGCCAAATAGAGAACTGGATCACCAATGGATCTAAACTGAACACCTTGATGTTCTGATGGCAAAAATCCACTACCCCATAATCTAGCATAAAGTGCCTGTGAATTTCGCTTAGCACTCCCTTGCGAAAGCATAACAACAAAAGCCGGTAAATCAGAATTTTCACTTCCTAAACCATAGCTGGCCCATGCCCCTGCGCTTGGCCTCCCTGCCTGCTGAAACCCTGTTTGGAAGAAAGTTACTGCTGGATCATGATTAATTGCCTGAGTCTGCATCGAACGCACAACCGCAATCTCATCCGCAACTTTACCAAGATAAGGAAGAGTTTCCCCTAATTCGATTCCACTTTGACCATGCTGCTTAAACTTGAAAATAGATTTGCAAATTAGCTTATCCTTTTGCCCAGATGTCATGCCAGTCAAACGTTGACCTTGGAAGAAGGAAGGATTAAGTGGTTCACCGTGCCGTTTTGCAACCTCTGGTTTATTATCAAATAACTCAAATTGCGATGGAGCTCCATTTTGAAATAGGTATATCACCCTCTTAGCTTTAGGCGCAAAATTTGGGAAATCAGTCACACCTCTAACTTTGGAATCACTGATTGAAGATAACAAACGAGGATTTAATATTGATGCCAAGGCTGCAGAACCAATACCAGCACTTGTACGTCCGAGAAATTGTCTACGAGTCTCAAAAAGTACTGCATTTTCTTCAGTAGTCATATTAGTTTCGTGTTATCGCTTCATCAGTACAGAACACAGCATTAGCTAATGAAGTAAAAGCAGCTAGATGCGCCAAGTCGAGCGACTTGTCATAAGCTGATTCTCCAACAGTCATTAGATCAGCTGCTGAATTCAGATCGGAACGAAAGTCGATTAACATATCATTTAACAAACCAAGCAATAAGCGATGCTCCTCAGGTTTAGGTTGGCGGCCACAAATCAGTCGGTATAACCGAGAAACTCGAATTGAATTCGTTTTAGATCCACTTAACACACGCTCGGCCAACTTTCGCGATGCTTCAACGAAAGTCGGATCATTCATTAAAACCAATGCTGCCAAAGGAGTATTAGTACTTGGCCGCTTAAGCACGCAAACCTCACGCGAAGGAGCATCAAAAACCTGCATGTTTGGCGGTGGCACCGAACGCTTCCAATAAGTATACATACTTCGACGATAAAGTTTTTCGCCATGATCCTGCTGGAAACGTGGAACATTGGTAAACACTACTTCACCCCAAAGTCCAGGAGGCTGGTAAGGTTTCACACTTTCACCCCCAATATGAGACACCATAAGGCCACTAGAAGACAATGCATGATCTCGAATCATCTCAGCTGACAAACGAAAGCGGGGCCCTCGCGCAAACATCCGATTCATAGGATCCTCCTCAAGCAATTCGTGTGTTACTCGTGACGTTTGTTGATATGTAGCTGACATCACAATCTGCTTATGCATTGCCTTGAGGTTCCAATCCGAAATTATAAATTCAGAAGCCAACCAATCAAGCAAGTCAGGGTGAGTTGGCCATGCACCTTGAGAACCAAAATCTTCCGAAGATTTTACAATGCCGACCCCAAAATGCATTTGCCATAGGCGGTTTACAGTAACTCTAGCTGTCAAAGGATTATCTTTACTTACTAGCCACTGGGCAAATCCAAGACGATTGCGAGGTGTGTTTTCAGGCCACTGGCCAAGGGCAGAAGGCAATCCAACATTCACCTCAACCTTACTAGGCTGATCGTACTGCCCGCGGTTCAACACAAATGTTTTTCGTGGTGGTTTTTTCTCTCCCATTATCATGGTTGTAGGGACTTCCCCTTCAATCTTAGCCATTTTATAACGGACAGCCTCAAGTTGTTTTTCCTTATTTGATTTCTCCGGAAATAATAGTCCAGATTTATCCCAGTAAACCGTTCCATCAAACTGCGTAAAAGCCCAACCCGTTATCTTTTTTCCCGGGTCTAAACCAACTTTTTCAGCTTCAACTTCAAGCCTAACCCATTCTCCCACCTTTGGTATCGGACCAATATTTCTGCGGCTGGAAGTATTTTCCTTACCCCATTCAATCTTACCTTCTCCCCAATAGGCGCGATGCTCCCAACTACTGCCATCATTCCACTGAAGCATGATTTGTTTTGGTGGATTATCAGGATCTAAATAAACGTATGAGAATAGCTTTGTATTTTCGTCAATACGAAGACCTTTCTTTGCATTTTGTATAAGATGCTGACCTCTTCCCTGACTAATCCTTCTGTGTGAGCGATTACCACTATAAACCGGATGTTTAGGTTTACTAACAAACTCAAAAACATCCCCCCCACTTCCATTTCCAAGCGCATTTACTCCCTCCGGCAAATAGTCATCAATCCAAACCTTTTCGATCAATTTATGAGAAAGCGATGAAGCATCAATTTCAGTTTTCAACTGCTTTTCATTAACGCGAAGACTAACCAATTGTTCATACTGCAATGTTGATGGAGCCTTTAGAAAAGGTTGGTCTGCTTGCTTATCAGAGTTGCCTACATGTGCACGCTCCGGCACATTATTAAATAATGCATAAAACTGATAAAATTCTTCCTGAGAAATTGGATCATACTTGTGGTCATGACAGCGGGCACAGCCGAAAGTCAACCCAAGAAAGACCGCCGAAGTTGTTTCGACTCTATCAACTACGGTTTCCACTCGATATTCCTCATCAATCACACCCCCTTCACTTTGTATAGAGTGATTACGATTGAAACCAGTTGCTACTTTCTGACCAAGTTTTGGTTCTGGCAAAAGGTCGCCGGCTAATTGTTCAATAACAAATTGATCGAATGAAATATTCTTATTAAAAGCTTCAATAACCCAATCCCGCCATGGCCACATCACACGCCTACGGTCGAGGCTATACCCATGCGAATCAGCATAGCGAGCAGCATCAAGCCAATTGAGCGCCATCCTTTCTCCATAACGCGGAGACGCCAATAATTGGTCGACTACTTTCTCGTAAGCACGAGGTGAAGAATCTGAAATAAATGAATCTATTTCTGCAAGAGATGGCGACAACCCAGTTAGATCAAAACTTACACGCCTCAAAAGGGTTTCCTTTTCCTCTCGTGAAGAGGGCTGCAATCCAACTGATCTAAGCTTAGCTAAAACAAATTTGTCAATGGCACCTTTTGGCCATATTGAATCCTCAATAATCGGTAACGGAGGGCGCTTAGGCAGAATAAATGACCAATGTTTTTGCCACTGAGCACCTTGCTCAATCCAATGTTTCAATTTTTCAATCTCAGCTGAAGACAAAGCTTTTACCGAACCCTCAGGAGGCATCCTTTCAGAGGCATTCGGATTAGTAATGCGCAAAAACAATTCGCTTAAATCTGGGTTGCCAGGATTAACTATTTTAGAAATGAAAATTTTAGTATCTAATCGTAAATCGGCCTTGCGATTAGCTGCATCGGGGCCATGGCACTCAAAACAATTATCTGAAAGAATTGATCGCACATCGCGATTAAACTCCAATTTTTCATCGGAAAAAACGGATGAAGAATTGAAAAGAAAAATAAAAAAGAAAAAGTATTTTCGAAAACGAAAACAAAAAACAAAGGAAAGAAAAATTAAAGGCATAACAACTATCCGTTTAACGATAGAGTTGAGTTTCAAGGCGGTTACTATCATCGCCTAAACTAATTCTTGGAATTGCTTTCAGGGAAAAAAGAAGGCTCACGCTAAAGTCATTTTTCCCACCACGATGATCACGCAATCGAAATCGAAGTGCTGAGGTTACACTCGAAAAATCTCTATATAGACTATAACTCTGTTCCTCCATTGTACCATCGCTCGCCTCAAACTGATGTATCATCCGAAAACCCCACTCTTCATTGAATCGATAGTACAAACGACTGTAGAGCAAATTATTCCCCCAACGCCAATCCTGCCCCAAGGAATTTTCAAAAAAAGGATCATATGGATAACGAACTTTCAATTCATCCTGTGTCCAATCACGCAAATAGCGATGCCCTAGAGTTAGACTCCATTTATTATTTGGCAATAATGAGATTGTGTGATTGGACTCATTTAGCAATCTATTATTAGGATCGTAACGCAACTCCGACCCCAAAAGAAGCCACGAACGAGGCTTAACTTCCAGATCAGAGTATACATCGTTGAATCGGGCCTCATACAAATCGTTATCTAGTCGCCAATCAGTAAAAAGCTCCCAATTTAAAACATCATCTACCAAACCAAAACGCTTAGTCTGAAGCCTATTCCTAACTCCAATACGAATAACATTACTAGAGTCAATAGTATCAATTGAATTATAATCAGGGAAATCTATTGGCCGCAAACGAAGCGAATGAAGCTCACGATCAAACTGCGGTAGCTCCCATGGCCGCTTGTTTGGTTCAGGAACAAACAAATAATTAGCCATCGGTTGCACCACATGCCTCAACCCATTAACATCCAAGAGTGATAATTTGGCATCTGGTAAAGTGCTCGAAGCCTTGAATGAAAACTCAACACCAGTATTAAAAACTGATCGATTCAGATCATTCATTTGAACAAAACCTGAATTATCACTCGATCGAGATCCATAATGCGTAAACCTTAATCCTGCATGAGGAACAACATTTAACCACCCAGAATAATTCTTCGGCAATAATAACTGCTGATGAGTGTCTCCTCGAAAAGCTTCGTAACCATTCAAATCTAAATGATCAGAACTAGGGCTAAATTTAAAATAACCAAAAGAGGCTTCACTTTCATAAAATATTGGCGAATCTCCAAGACGTTGACGCAACCCTGTAACCCTCAACTCTGGCAGCCTCTCAATTGTCTGATAAAACTCATCCACCTGAGGTTGAGCTAAAAGGCTAACGCTGAAATTTTGCCAATGTTTAGCAATCTCAACATGAGATTCTGGCTGTGGATCTCGGCGAAAGTCACTCTCGAAAAAGTCTCTATTCATGAAACGGTCACTCTGATCTTGTAACAACAGCTTAGCTGTAAAATTAGTTTCAATATTTACAGAGTGATAAAGACTTAATCTATGGCGATCAGTACGATCAGTAAATTCAGTACTAGCTGACCGGCTCCCAGCTCCAGACTGAGGATCGCGATCATTCAAAATGTAAACTGATGCATCACCTTGACCCAAAAAGCCAAGATCATAATCAACATCCAGCCCCCCAGCAAAACCTCGTAGAGATCTATAATCTAAATGAGCTGCCCCGTTTAAACGATCACTCAAATTCCAATTATAAGACCCCTCAAGAAACATTCCATACCGACTACGATAACCAGGAGTAAGGCTCCAATGGTTTGGAGGTTGATCAAGTCTTCGCCTGTAATATGGAAAATAAAAAATCGGCACATTACCGGCATAAAAAGTTGCACCTTTAGCCTCCAAATATTTACCAGGACTAATACTTAAACTCCTAGTACGCAATTTAATCCAAGGATCAGGTCGGTCATCGGATGTAATTATAACCTGCTCGGCTGAATACTCATTCTTATTTTCATCTCCTTTTATATTAATTCCCTCTACAAAAAAAGGAGCCTGACCGGCACGGAAATTATCCGTCTGCATGGATTTTGTTTGAAAGTTGTAATAAAGCCTATCCGATCTAAATACTCTATCCTCATTCTGCAAAGTTACATTGCCTTCAGCAAAAACCTCACCAGTTGATTGATCTAATTGACCCTTATCCGCAATAACAAATACACTCTCACCCCGCTCCTTAAAAGTGATACGAAAGCGATCACTTAAAACAACCTTTCCCTTGTTAATATCATAATCAAAATCTCCAGGCTCAAGAGATTCAATCTCCCACACTGAATCGCCCTTATTATCAAGTTCAACAGAGAACACATTGCTTGAATGAGCAATCCAAAAAAACAGAAATAAAGCAATCCAACGAAGATACATCTAATAGCTGTTAGTAAAACAGAGGCACCTCATGCTGCCAAGCCGGAGTTACTATATAAAAGACAAAATATTTAAAGTTTATAAGCTCAATGATTTGACAAACAGCAGATGCTAAGTCGAAAATATTTCTTTATAAAAACTCTTTCCTTAAAATTTCTTTAACTATGAAGCTCTTAAGCTCTAAATCTGGTTTTACACTAATTGAATTGCTGGTTGTCATTGCAATAATAGCAATACTCGCAGGCATGCTATTGCCGGCATTGGCTAAAGCAAAATCGAAAGGTCAGGGAATTGCCTGTCTCAATAATTGCCGACAGTTGATGCAAGCATGGCAGCTGTATTCCGGTGATTTTGACGAACGCGTATGCAACAACTTTGGAGTTAGCGAAACCCTTAACTCCATATCAACAAAAAAATTCGACAACTGGGTTAACAACGTCATGACATGGGGATCCGGAAATAGCATCGCGGACCAGAGTGTTACGAATCGCGACTGGGTGAAAAATGGTGTTCTAGCTCGATATACCGCTTCAGCATTCAATATATATCGCTGTCCAGCAGATCAATACCTAAGCCTTAACCAAAAGCGTGCAGGATTTGGTCAAAGAATTCGAAGTAACGTAATGAATGCATTCTTTGGCAGATTTAATTCTGCAAACCTGAGCGACCCAACAAGGTTTGGTCGCAATGCTCTCTTACAGCAGTATAAACAGTTCATGAAAACGACCGATGTTCCAAATCCAAGTAACACATGGGTTACTCTTGATGAACATCCAGACAGTATTAATGATGGTTATTTTATAAATAATCCAAATAGTTCGCAATGGGGTGATACTCCTGGGTCAAATCACGGAGGGGGATGTTCATTCTCATTCGCTGATGGGCATTCTGAAATAAAAAAATGGCTTAGCTCGACTACTAAAATACCGGTAAAGTACCGATGGGGAACTCGACCACTAGATGTCGATGGGAAAAAAGATTTTCAATGGTGGAAAGAACGAACCGCTTTTGTGTTGTATTAATTAATATTGCAAGGGTTGACACCAGATTTTTGCGAGAATATATTTCCAACTCACCTTGCCTTTATAATGAAAAACTCAAGAGTTAAATCTGGTTTTACCCTAATTGAATTACTTGTTGTAATAGCTATTATAGCAATACTTGCTGGAATGTTATTGCCAGCATTAGGAAAAGCTAAAGAGAAAGCACGTCAAACGGCTTGCTTGAACAACTTGAAGCAATTTGGTCTATCAATGATCTATTATACCGACGATAATGATGACCGGTTACCTCATATGCATGAATGGCTTGTGGGTAGAAACAAGTCCACCCAAAACGTAATCGACGGTAAGAAGCCTAATGGTCAGCGATATCGGAGGGGACAAGATATTACTACTGGCACCCTTTATCCTTATTTAAAAAATCAAGATATCTATCTTTGCCCAACAGATAAGATAGCATTTAAAAGACCGGGGCAATGGAAATTTGATGGGGCCGTAAACAAAGCTTTCAGTTATGCGGTAAGCGGGCCCGCAATGGATGATCGTAACCCACGGGTTTACAATGCAAAATTCTCTAGTTGGGTCGAACCTGATAAATCATTCACTTTTATGGAAGAAGCTCAAGATGCTCCTCTCAACGACGGTCACATGTGGCCGAATACTTGGGATGTTCTGGCCACTCGCCATAAAGGAAAAGGAAACGGTTGGGGAGTTAACGGTCAAGGAGACAGAAAAGAAGTTGCTGGACTCGGAAATATACTAATGGGAGATGCTCGAGTTGAACCATGGACCAAACAAAAATTCCTTAAATTTGGTTATCAAAAAGGAAACAGTCGACTATGGAAACCATACGGCAAAGTTTCTCAACCAAGTCCATAATTAAGCAGCTATCAAAATAACTAATTTTTAGATTAAGCTGACAGTTGACGTAACTGATAATTTAACATTTATTGGGGCTTCTCTTTTTTCTTTTATGAACAAAAAATTCTCTCGCCGCACGGCTATCAAATCTTTCGCCGGCAGCACGGCTGCTGTTGGAATCACACTAAACGCCAAATCACTTGTAGGCGCGACTGAAGAAAAAAAAAGCAAGCTGAAGGGTAATATTCGCCACTCGGTTTGCAAGTGGTGTTACGGAAGCATTGGATTGGAAAAACTTGCCAAGAAAGCGGCCAGCCTCGGAATGGAGTCAGTCGAACTACTTGATCCACCTGATTTTCCGACCATGCGAAAACACAAATTGAGTTGTGCAATTGTCAGCTTCCCTACTGGCACCCTTAAAGACAATAAAACACGTGTGGGTGGCATTGCACGAGCATTCAACCGTATTGAACATCACGACACATTAATTGAGATTTATGAGAAACGCATAAAGGAGGTTTCTAACGCTGGCCTCAAAAACCTAATTTGTTTCTCAGGGAACAGAGCTGGAATGGATGATGAAACCGGTCTAAAAAATTGTTCTATCGGTCTTAAGAAAATTTTATCTATAGCTGAAAAACACAAAGTTAATATCGTCATGGAGTTGCTCAATAGTAAGGTAAATCACAAGGATTATATGTGCGACCATACAAACTGGGGTGTTGAATTATGCAAGACGATTGACTCGGAAAGATTTGGTTTACTTTACGACATCTATCATATGCAGATCATGGAAGGGGATGTTATTAGAACGATTCGAGACCACCATAAGCATCTTTTTCACTACCATACCGGGGGGAATCCAGGAAGAAACGAAATCGACGAAACTCAAGAGCTTTACTATCCCGCCATTATGCGAGCTATCCTAGAAACTGGGTACAAAGGTCATGTCGGCCAAGAATTTATCCCTAAGCGCGCGGACAAACTCGCCTCGCTCGAACAAGGGGTTCGTATTTGCGACGTTTAAAAATGAGCTTCAATATTCCTGAAGCTAAGCGGAACGAGATTACCGCTATGGTCACCCGTTCTGTCCTAGAGACAAACGTCTACGATATTCACACACACCTTTACGATCCAGCATTCGGTGAACTATTACTTTGGGGGATCGATGACCAATTGGTCTATCATTACCTCGTTGCCGAGGCATTCCGTCACTTTGAAATTGATTATAATGATTTCTGGAAATTGCCCAAAGAGAATCAGGCTCAGATGATATGGGACGTGCTATTTATTAATAACTCGCCTCTCTCAGAAGCTTGCCGCGGCGTACTAACTGCACTAAACCGACTAGGCCTTGATACCAACCAACGCGATCTACCAAACATAAGGAAATGGTTTAAAGAACAGGACCCCAGCGAATACATCACACGTTGCATGGAATTAGCTAAGGTCAGCAAAATTTGCATGACCAATTCGCCTTTCGACAAATTGGAGACTTCAAAGTGGGAATCTAGATTTGAACGAGATGATCGCTTTACATCAGCACTTCGCATAGATCCACTTCTTTTGGAATGGCATACTATTATTCCTCAATTAATAGAATCAGGCTATGAAGTACAATCAGATCTCTCAGGAAAAACAATGGAAGAAGTGCAGCGATTCTTACGAAATTGGACCAATCGAATGGATGCGCTTTACGTTATGGTATCTCTGCCCCCAACCTTTGAGTACCCTGCAGATAATCAATGCTCAAAATTGATCGATGAAGCGATTCTTCCATTTTGCCGTGAAAGTGGACTTGCATTTGCTTTAATGATTGGCGTTAAACGCGGAGTAAATACCGAAATGAAATTAGCCGGTGATGGCCTTGGCAAGCCAAGCCTTAACAGCCTCGAAAACCTCTGCTCAAACAATCCTAATAATAAATTTTTATGTACTTTGCTTTCCAGAGAAAGCCAACACGAATTGTGTGTAGTAGCACGAAAATTTCGTAATCTCCATGTCTTTGGCTGCTGGTGGTTTACCAACATTCCAAGTATAATAGAGGATATGACTCGAATGCGACTTGATTTGATAGGAATGAGTTTCACAGTACAGCATTCGGACGCACGAGTACTAGACCAGATTATCTACAAATGGGATCACTCACGCGATATCATCACTAAAGTATTAACAGAAAAATATCTCAATCTGGCTTCAACTGGTTGGGAGCCCAGCAAAAGGGAAATTCAGAGAGACATAGATGGTCTGTTTGGAGAAAAATTTAACCAATTTATTGCAAAATAAACCGGTCAATCTTCTAAGCCCAATTGAGAAGCCCCATATTGACCGAGCGGTATCCAAATACCAGATTCAGAGTCGCTTGAAATGGCATCAAGATTAAACCATAAACACCCCCCCACCCTGCCCTTACCTGAAAAACCGATTGAAGAAGGTTTAGAAATCTCAAGAAAGTAAATATTACGTTGATTATCAATACCTAAAATTTTTCCACCAACACCTGCCAACTGCTGAATCTCATTCTTTGACTTAACCTCATCAAGCATGGCGTAACTACCCGTCTCATCCAAAGCAAAAGACTGTAAGAATGGTTGGTTTTCGTATTCAACAAAACCTTCATCATCTAAAACTTTAATCCTCTCTGTAAAAGCTAGAAACAATGTACCATCTTTAGTCAAAACATGAGACCTTGGCCAAGAATTGGGTTGTTCAATTGAATCAACCAAATGAACCTGCAGCCCATCGTATGAGATAGCATCAAACCAATCACCGTCCCATTTTCGATCCTCCGTCCAATGTGTCCCATATGTATAAACTAACGCTCCATCGTGAGATATACCAATCAATGAACCCGGAATCGCCAATGCTTCACGCACAACCGGTTCTAATGGATCAGTATAATCAACAACGTGGAGTTCATATCGAGTCACCCAATAACCGCGTGGCTGCGGTTGTGGTTCTGGTTTTTGTTCTTCATCATCAGGAATCTCTTCTTCGGAACCACTGTCGTCATTAGAACCTTTTTGATCAAAGTATTCGCTATGCTGACTACTTAGGTAAACAAGCCCGTTTTTAGTGTGAAAAGATTCACTAAAATTCCATCGATTGATATAATGCCATGACCGTTTATTATTCTCATTTTGTTCATCATTCTCTTTGGTAGAGAGGTTAATATTAGAAGCTAAAACCGGCTTAGCAGGATCATTAACGTCAAAACAAATTAACTGCCCAGCTCCACCTCCATAACCTGGCCACCAAATATCCCTCATTCCATCATCTTCGATTAGGTGATCACTCCAGCCATAATTACGGTTCCCTCCCTTGTTTGACCAAAGCAATTTACCATCACTAGGCCAATTGGCCTTGAATTGATTGTTCCAACCCATTTTTTCATCTATCAAAGACAGTTCACTAATGATTGAAATTTTCGGCAACTTAGACAGATCCAATACCGTCAGAAAAAGGTTCGAAGAATCCTCCTTTTCTTTATTACTCTTTTCCGGAGCGGGTTCATTATTAACAGCTTGATATGCCTTAGTTTGAAGTAAATACAATCTATCATTACGAATTGATGCTCCAGAAAGGTATGCCTTTTTATTTAAAGTAATATCACTCAACGAGGTATCAATATCTGACTTAGAAACCACACGAAGAGAAGGGCCTCGTTGCTCGCCATAATACCAATTAGCTCCTCGGGCTAATTGCAATAGATAATCACCAAAAGGAATTATCTGATCAACAACATAAGACAACTCAAGCTTACCTTTTACCAAAGGGCGATCCCGATCAGCGGCGTCCACTGAAAGTAACTCCTGTCCCGAAATCGACATAATAAAATCTTGATATTCTGTAGCACGACGAGGCTGCATCGAATGTTCAATGACTCCACGTTTTTTTAAAGTCTTCTGACCCAAGTCTATGATCTGCACCTTTTTGGCGTAACCTCCAGCTTCATGGCCCTGATATGGAACAAGTATCAATCCAGCATGTGGAAGAACTGTAAATGCCTTCTCGTCATATTGAGCTTCACTCCATGACCAACTTTCTCCCATCGAAACCTTATCAAATAATTTGGGATTATTAACATCGCTGACGTCAAATAATGAGACAGCCACCCTCCGTTTATTGTCAGTATCATCTACCCCGATAGAAACCAAACGATCGCCCAATGGCTGAATATAAGTCGACCAACCTGGGACCTTTAATTCACCCTTTATTTCCGGCTTCCTAGGATCAGAAAGATCCACAATCCAGAGAGGATCAATCTGTTCGTAAGTCACGATGTAAACTCGATCAGTATCGAACCTAGTAGCAAACAGCCTCTCCCCCTTAGCCAAGCTGAGCTCACCAAGACGATCAGGCTTGGAAGGGG
>CEWO01137580.1_pt1 | contig 18666 bp, 13 predicted proteins | sample 361561 | NCBI WGS metagenome assembly CEWO01 (sample SAMEA2623627, study PRJEB7988) | marine metagenome | isolation source: saline water (ENVO:00002010), including
ACGGTCTTCCAGCGAGGCTCTGCGAGCTTCTTGGCATTAGGGCCAGTTTGGACATTCTTGGTCTTGTGAGTAAGTACGCCGTGCATGCCATCAACTGAGAATTTGACGCGCAACTCGACCATGCGATCGCGCTCGGCGGCGTTCATCTGATCCTCGTCGAGGTCGATACTTCCTCCTGCATCAGCGCCGGCGTTGGTGATACTCAGGCTGTTACCATCCATACTCGCGCGTGGTGAGAAATCGAAGTCGTCCGGTTCTTTCATGAAAACGTCGACATCGACAATCAATCGGTCTCGCACAGAGGCCTTCTTGATCTCAATTGAGCGCACCATCGAAGCATTCCACAGGCTCCGAGTTGAAAGGCCTTTGCGCATCCATCGGAGACTTACCCAATCAAACAAAACGCAGGGCCATAGAGACGGAATCAGGCTCCGACTTCACTGACTCTAGGGATCAGAATGATGTAATCGATGGTCAGAGTCCAATCATTGCCAGTATCAGGATCTACTCCATCGATTGGGATATCTGGGTCGCACTCGTCTGCCGTTACCGTCCAAATCCATTCTCCTTGGCCAAACCTCGCTCCCGCTTCGTTGAGCAGGCTTTCAACGAGGCTTTCGGACGAGTCCGAACTTACGGTATAACCACTCTCGGGCCACGGATTCATCCCGCCCCGGTCAATGCGAGCAGTCGCATTTAGTGTGACATTTTCCTGAGTAGTCTGCGTGCTCGTCGTCCAACCGGTCATAGGTACATTGACTCGCAGAGTGAAATTGTCCTCTGGCCATTGGAATGGTAGTAGGTCTCGAGCCAAAGTCAGCGTCGCGTTAACTTGGATGATTCGAGCCCCGTCTCCAGGGGTGTGCTCGTGGATTGTGCTCTCACCCTGTTCGGTGTGTCCGTTCCATTCGAAGCTGACGTGCTGTTCTTCCCAAACGACGTTGAACATACGATTGACGACCATCAGACTCCAGGTCTGAGTGGTCGTCGCACCATTGTCGTCGATGAGAGTGAGCATTCCTGTCTGATTACCCGAGTCGGCGTACATCACTTCGACAGATGATGAGGTTGCGTCGGCGTCGTTACGAGGGTCACCATCGCCGTTGCGGTCGAAGCCGAGGTCAAGGTCCCAGATGTATTCGACACCGCCGCCTTCGGGATCATAGGAGGAGCTGGCATCGATGGTGGCGGTCTCGTTGGTTCGCACATATCCAGGCATATCGAGGACGACGATTGGAGGGGAATTAACGAAAATTGCAATCGAGGCGCGATCGCTCTCACCCTGATCATTGAAAACTTCGACTTCGACGTCGTGGTTCCCGGCCTCTGTGAAAGTGTGGAAAGCAATTCCAGTAGTTGTAGTGCGCTTCTCAGCTTCGCCGAAATCCCAGACATATTCGTCGATTATTGTCGGCGAAGGAGTAGTCGAACCTCTAGCGTCAAAATTGACGGTCTCGCCGACATTCACCGTTGTGCGATCCGCGGTAATATCTGCAATCGGAGTGGTCGAGGCGAGCCCAGTGCAACCTGCAAGTGCGGTGGTGAGGAGAAGGAGTGAGAGCATCTTTGCAGTCGCCTCGGTCCTGTTCATCAGAGGATTGGTAATGAGACGCGCAAATAGGCATGACGGGTTCAACCCCGTCACCACAGAAGTTCATGGGGGGCCTCTTGCACGTGCCGTCATGGTCGGAGGGATGCTCGCTGGATACCGCGTTCTAGGCTTCGACTTGGAGACTACTGGACTCGATCCACGTAGTGATAGAATTGTTCAATATGCGCTGATTGGGAGCGACGAGGATGGATCTCACATCAATCAAACTTCACTAGTTAATCCTCGTCGACAAATTCCTGATGCTTCTTCTCGTGTGCATGGCATCATGGATGCGGATGTCAAAGGAGAGAAGGAATTCTCCGAGCACCTACCAGAGTTGAGCAGATTGATTTCGGGCGCGGTAATAGTCGGTCACAATGTCACTCGATTCGATTGGAGATTCCTTGAACTCGAGTGTATGCGCGCGGGCTTCGAAGTGCCTGTCCCGCGCGCCATCATCGACACACTGACGCTAGCGCGCAAATTGCGAATTCCTGGGAGGCATGCGCTGGGGACGCTTTGCGCGCGTTACGATATCAGCATCACACGCGCCCATACAGCTGATGCAGATGCGGGCGCGACACTCTTGCTGCTTTGGTCGATGATGCAGAGTCATCCGAAGGATTTCCGCGGTGACCTCGACGAATTACAAGACATGCTCTCAGGTAACCGTGGGAGCAGCGATCGCCTTGGGCCTGGAATGGTCGACCTCGAGCCTGTAGAAGGTACAAACGGTAAACTGCGCCACTCAGAAAATGGTGTAGTCATCGCCTTCGGCAAGCACAAGGGGCGTACATTAGAGGAATTGGAACGAATCGACAAGCGCTACTTGGACTGGCTTGCCTCGCCATCTTCGCCGATTCCATCGAAGACTGTGTCAGAATTGCTACGCAGCCAGCGCGAGTGATCGCGCGCGTGACCCTCATTCATTGGACTCCAAGGAATCACTTCGCACCAATCCCCAAGATGAGCCACGCGGCCATCCATCCGTGCGCTACCAATGAATATGGCACCCTCGTGACCAGAGTCAAGCAATTCGGATAATTGGGTTAGGGCTTGGTCACGAATCACAGCACCAAATTTGTGGTCCGAGGGTGCCAATTCACCCTCCTCTCCGACAGGCGGCATTCGCTGGAAAAGCGCGGCTCCTGCCTCACGGTCGAAGCGCACCACCTGAACCACCTCATCGCGGAACATGTGCCCTGGCGAAAGAAGTCCATCTCGGCGAGCAGCCCACCAAATTGGACACCATGCCTTCCATTCACACCAGCCGCATTGCTGCTCACCGGGATTTGCCGGCAGAGGTGTGGCGGAGGGGCGCATTCCTTCCCACGCCTCAAGCGCTGCCTCAAGCACATCCGGCCCATCGGCTTGATGCACTGTCTGATTGGCCGAATACCAACCCTCAGCGACCACAGGGGGATGATTCGGGTTGTTCTGCTTCAGTAAGTCGCGATAGAATCGCAACTGTCTACTGACCTTCTCATTCAACATTGGAGATGGTGGGCGGCCAGTTTTCAGGTCGGCGACAATCCATCCACGAGATTCACCATTTTCATCCAAATCAGCAACTAAAAGATCCAGCCGACCCATCATCCGGCCGCACTCGGAGACAAGAGTCCCCTCGTTTGCCAAAACAATCGATTGTACCTCTCTCCAAGTCCCAACTGTAACTTCCGAGAGATTCTGAACATCGATATTTGATTTACTGAAGAGGATGTTTAGAGCGCCGATCAATCCATCGTGAGCCTTGGTAATCTGTTCTCCCTTCCAACGAGGATGGCGAGGGGTTTCGAGGAAGTTGTCCTTCTCTATCTGCCAGTGTCGGTCGAGGACGGCCTTGGCAGTGGCCGGAAGCCATCCGGACTCATCTTCATCGCGGCCAGTGAGATCTAGATTGCAGAGGTCCTCAACCGAATTATGCACTGCATTTCCCATCGCTGCTGGCATACTCGCCTTGCGCGGGAGTCCTTGGCGCGAGAGCCAGTATTTGCGGGGGCATTCTTCGTAGCGGTTCCACGAAGATGGTGAGAGTTGATGAGCGATGAAACCGTCCTCGGGCTTTGCCTCGGATGGAGTATCTTGCGCCGCCAAATCCTCTGCCTCTGCCTCAGACACGGGCTGTCTGTGGGGGCCAATGATTAACAGCATCTCGGTCTGTTCCGTACACATGAGTGGAGCCCCTGTGGTCGCGGTCGACGAGAGTTTGAACGTAGAAGATGCACTTGTAGTGACCTGTTTTCCGTCGGCTGGATTTGTTAGTAGCATCGTTGCTCACTATCTTGTCGACCGTTTGGGGCTAAGCTTCGTAGGCGGTGCCAGAGGCGCAGGCCTGCCTCCGGTTTGTTTGGTGCAGGAGGGCAAGCCTCTGCCTCCCCTTCGATTCTATGCGGGTGAGCCGATATGCCACATGGATAGATGTGACAAGGTTGTGCTGATTGCTTCGGAGATTCAAGTTGCTTCGGAATTGAGTTTGCCTCTTGCTGATTCAATCTTAGATTGGGTAGAGGCAAATGGGGCGAGTCAGATGATGATGATTGACTCATATTCACATGGCCCTGATCAAGCTCACTCAATCTTTGATGATGATGATTCGACCGAGTCGATGCTTGGTATCGGTTCGACTGATTCTGCTCATGAAAAACTCGGCGAATTGGAAGTTCCAATGCTGAAACACGGAGTTGTGGGGGGCATGACTGGTGTCATGCTCGGTGAGTGTCGACGTCGTCGTATCGATGCAATGGCAATTCTTGCTGAGTCGGGTGATGACTTGGCTAACGGAGCGATTCCAGACGCTCGGGCAGCTGCACGGATTATTGGGCGGCTTGATGGCTTGCTGCCGGCAATCAAATTGGATCCTGAGCCGCTACTCAAGGAGGCTCAGCGAATTGAGGAGCAAATCCGCGAGATGATGGCTGTCCAACTGAATCAAATGCAGAATGAGAACTCTGGCGGTGAGAGTTCTGCGATGTACGGTTGAGTTCTGATTCGGTCTGAGGAGTCTGTATGACCATCATCGACCCAGACATCCGCAAAGCTGAGACACTCCCCTCCAGATTTTACACTGAGACCAAGACCTTCGATTCAGTCACCTCGTCGTTCGGTCAGAATTGGCACTTTGCTGCGCATCGTAGCCAATTGTCTACGGCTCAACCCATTGATAATCCTCTGAAAGAGCCGATGCTGCTTACACAGAGTGAAGGTGAATTACACTGCATCTCCAATGTTTGTACACATCGAGGGATGCTTGTCTGTACGGAATCCTCAGAGGCAAAGCGATTGCAATGTCCCTACCACGGACGCGTCTTCAATTTAGATGGACAGTTTCGTAGTATGCCAGAATTCGACACCGTGGAGAATTTTCCTACCGATGCAGATCATCTTCGAACATTCCCTTTAGCAGAGTGGAAAGGCTTGCTATTCAACACAGTCTCAGCTGATGATTTTGATTCCTTCATCGCCGAAGTTGAGGCACGAGTCGGATGGCTATCTATCGAAGCGTTCACACATGATTTGAATCGCCATCGAGAATATACAATCGAATCCAACTGGGCGCTGTATGTGGACAATTATCTGGAAGGATTTCACATTCCATTCGTCCACGGAGGATTGCATGACGTCCTCGATTATGATGCATACAGTACCGAGCTTTTCGATGGCGGTGTACTACAGATTGGAATTGCAAATGATGGAGAGCCTTGTTTCGATTTACCTGAAGAACATCCTGACTTTGGCCAGAACATCGCCGCATACTACTTTTGGTTACATCCTGGTCTAATGCTGAATTTCTATCCGTGGGGTCTCTCGGTCAATCTTGTCATCCCTGAATCGGTAGACAAGACCCGCATCGTATACCATGGGTTTGTCGGCGATTCAGCCATGCTTGCAAAGGGTGCCGGGGGCGACTTGGACAAGGTTGAGGCTGAGGACCAATTTATCGTCGAAGGTTGCCAAAAAGGCGTCTCGTCAGTCGCCTATGAACGCGGCCGATACTCTCCGACCAAAGAGGCTGGAGTTCATCACTTCCATCGAATATTGACACAGTAATTCAGAGCCTTGTAACTTAGGGCTATTCTACTGGTTCCGACGAACCGTAGTCGCCGAGGGACATCTGCTGTGGGCCGGCGTCGGCGACAATTTCTCCTTCCGCTTCGTCGACGCTTCCATCGTCTAGAGTTGATTCGCCGGCGAGCATGGCTTCAAGGTCAATTTCGCTGAGGACGTTGACTGAGAGCCTATTCGCCTTGTCCAACTTGGAGCCAGCCGAGTTTCCGGCGACGAGGTGGTCGAGCTTGCCAGAGACTGTTGAGACAACTTTCCCTCCTGCTGCTTTGATCATCAGAGCGATTTCTTTTCGCGGACGGCCTAGGGTGCCTGTGATACAGAATGTCTGACCAGTGAGAGGGCCGTCCGCCTCTTCAATCACTTGTTCTGCTTCGATTAGGAGGACGTCCACCAATCCTTCGACGACGCTCTTGCGTTCATCTAAGCCTTCGAGGAATGAGCGTGCTACTGTTTCTCCTACGCCATCGATTGTGACCAGTCGTGGGATGGCTTCCTCCGGTTCGGCTAACAAGTCAAACAGAGTGGTTGCTTCTCCTACTTCACGTGCGAAGGCACTTGCTAATTCTGGGCCTATTCCAGGCAATCCTAGGGCTGAGAGGAAGGATGAGAGGTTGAGCGAGCGGGTTGAATCTAGTTGAGTGACGACATTGGTTGCTGATTTCTCACCCATGCGCTCGAGGCCTACGAGATCTGAGTGAGTCAGTGCGTAGAGATCGGGCAAGCTCTTGACGAGGCCTTCCTCACAGAGTTGTTCTGCGAGTTTCTCTCCGATGCCGTCCATCTCAAGCGCTCGACACCAGTAGAGAATTGCACGCTCTAGGCGCGATGGGCAATCAAGGTTGAAGCAGCGGATGAAGGCACCGTCCTGCTTCAGTTGTGTGCCACATCGTGGGCATTCGTGAGGAATTGGGACGGCTTGGCGTAGCGGTAGCGGGTCGCTGAAGGCAGTACCATCCGCACGGAATCTATTGTCGAGGTCAGTTTGGTCTGCGGGCCCGAGAACCTCGATTATTTTGGGAATCACATCGCCTCTACGGACAATTCGGACTCTGTCGCCGATGCTGATTCCCAATCTTTCAATCTCTCCGGCGTTGTGCAGTGTCGTGTTTTCGACAGTTACGCCGGAGACTGTTACCGGTGCGACTCTCGCCACAGGGGTGACCGTGCCGGTCCGACCTGTCTGCCAATCGACTCCTAGCAGAACTGTCGATGCCTCCTCGGGAGGGAATTTCCACGCTAGTGCCCATCGAGGATGATGTGCGGTCTGGCCGAGGAGACTTCGCTTTGCAAGGTCATCTAGTTTGATGACGACTCCGTCGATCTCCCACGAGGCGTTTTCTCGGTGCTCAGTCCAGCGCTGAGTGACATCGAGAATTCCATTTGTAACGGCCTCATCGTCATCGCCTTCGACCACATCGTTGCCAGCCACTTCGATACCATTTGCAACCAACCAATCGATCTCTTGCGAGTCGAATGTGAAATCTGGTGGAGAGGGGCTGTCAGGGTGACGGTCGGCAAGTTCGGGGAACATCACATCATAGGCGTGGAATACGAGGTCAGCTGCGTCTCCTTTGCCGGCATCGGCACTCTTCTGCCGTAAGCTGCCGGATGCGAGATTACGCGGATTTGGGGCGATGTTAGCGTATTTCGAGCGGAAAATATCGAGTGGCATCACCACTTCTCCTCGTACGTGGGCATCACCATCCCAAGCAAGTTGTTCTGGAATGTTTGAGATTCGGCGAGCGTTTGCTGTGACATCTTCGCCACGCTCGCCATTTCCGCGCGTGGCCGCACGGACTAGACGGCCTCGACGGTATTCCAGCGATAGGGCTGAACCGTCGAGTTTGGGTTGGCAGACAAAGCGGCGGCCGTGAGCAGTGGTTTCTGCAACAAAATGGATGACTTCCTCGGCCTCAGTTGCCTTATCGAGACTACGCATTGGGAACAAGTGGTCAACCTTCACAGATCCTGGTGCGGGGTCCGAACCTACCTTGGTTAGTTGTGGGTGATCGGGTGATAGTTGCTTCAATTCGTCGAAGAGTAAGTCATATTCAGCGTCGGGAATCTCTGGAGCGGCCTCATTGTAGTAGAGGTTAGAATGGTGTGCGAGGAGTCCTGCCAGCTCCTCAATCCGGGCGCTGTTCGCCCAATCATCCGAGCCCTCCGGGACCATGTTATCCGAGGAGCGCCAGCCCCCTAAAAGGTGCCCATTTCGAGCCTTCTAAGCCTCGATTCAAGGCTCTCGCCGAAAGGAGGAATGGTGGGCCAGCCAGGATTTGAACCTGGGTCGCGCGACCCCCAGCCGCGAAGTATAGGCCAAGCTAACCTACAGGCCCCGTGTGTGGTTCCACCGTGATGAGATTCTCACAAAGCCTTGACGGCGTGTGGAATCAATCCTCGCGAGCGATGCTGAAAGGAGAGACCTCATCGATCAAATCGATGTGGCCGACATACATCCTTCGGCAGCAATAACGCTCGAGGCCGATGTCGTCGAGGACTTTTTGTGGATCCTCTCCGGCATCGACGGCGGTCTTGAACTGGTCATACAAATGAGCTACGACTTTACCGCAACTCCAACAACGAACTGGTATCAACATCTTGGATCACCTATACGATTTCTGCCACTTCTTGCGAGCGCCGCGGCCCATTTGGTGCTTTGGCTCCTTGCGTCGTGGATCATTGACAAGCAGGCTGCGGTCAAATCGGAGGAATTCGTCTCGTAGTTCCTCATCAATTCCCTCAGCGCCGCCATTGTAGTGTACGAGGCCGCGTGCTATAGCAGTGCGGATTGCGTCGACTTGTCCCATTTGACCGCCGCCCTGAACATCGACAACGACGTCGACGTCGGATAGGCGGTTCATCGCCTCAGCGATCTGAACCGGCTCGAGCGCCTTACGGCGAGCGAGGGCCGGTTCCATGATGTGAATCGGTTTGTGGTTGACGCGTACTCGGCCCGCTCCCTTACGCACTGTTGCACGTGCGACTGCGGTCTTACGCTTTCCACTCATTTGGACAATCTTTGCCTTCTTCTTCTTAGCCATCACTGGTCACCTCCCCATCTACTAGAGTCAGCACCTAAGTGGGCACTAATCTCACCGAGTCGCACGAATTTCTGAGGCAAATCTCGCTCAAATGAGCTTGAGTCGCCCCATGCGTGGCCATCTGGTAATTCGTCTCCAGCAAGGTTTGCTGGTGTTCCGATCATGACACGTAGGTCTCGAACGGCATTGCGGCCGCTGCTGTTCTTCTGGTAGGGCAGCATACCGCGCACAGTGCGCTTCAGAATCATGTCCGGCATGCGAGGGAAGAACGGACCCTTTCGAGGGTGGTTCAACTTGTACTTGTGATCGTACTTGGAGAAGACTGCAGTCTTCGCGCCTGTAACGATCGCCCGTTCTGCGTTCACGATGATGACGCGCTTCTGGCCGCCGGCCTTGCGCGCTGTCAGCAACTCGCTAGCGACATGGCTAGCGAGGCGCCCGAGGACCTTGTCCTTGGCGTCGAAGACGAGGGTACTGGCATCAGCCAAGGATCCTCACCCCCCGGCCATCTGGGTTCTCGTTCATCAATTGGCGAATCGTGAGGACACGTCCGCCTGCTGCTTCAATCTTCGAGCGGGCGCCAGTACTGACACTGTATGCGGCGACGCTCGGCTTACCGGACACATCACCGCTGCCGAGAAGCTTGCCTGGAACGAGGACTATGTCCTCTTCGGCAGCGTATCGGCTCAGACGGCTCAGGTTTGGTTCAGCCCAGTTACTGCGGCTCTTCTCGAGCCTCAGCGCGACGTCTCGCCACAGTGCAGAACCGGTCGACCTGCTCTGGTCCTTGAGATCGCCGATTAGGGCGATTAGGGCCTGGTTGGTCTTTCTCATGTTCTTGCTCATATAACTCCCTCGACGTGTGCTTGGGTAGCGCGCCCACCTGACTACCTGTTATGAATGCTACGGGTTGCCCCTACGGGGCATGGCCACGCAGTGCATCGAGAAGAGGAGAGAACCGGTCTGAACCGGGTCTCTTCCTCGACTCTACGTCATCAGATTCGGAAGCCGCCGTCGCCGTCTGAACCGTCATCGATTCCGGCGATGCGCTCTTGACCCTCGGAGTCAACGAACGAGCCAGCCTTGATGACTGAGCCGTAAAGGCCGGACTCATTAGCAGTGGTTCGGTTTAGCATTCCTTCGCCCAAAGAGGCACTGATGTGGTTGATGATGGACTGCAGCGCACCGATGGCTCGGTCTCGCTGGTCTGCACCAATCTCGTGGTCAGAGTACCTTGCTTCTTCAAAGAGTGAGAAGAAGACATTGAGATCCTCTGGCGGCGCAATGCCGCTGAGCATTGTGCTCACAGCATCCTCGAATTCTCGCGTGGTCTCGTAGACCTTCTTCATCGCGCCTCGACTGCGGAAGAATCGTACTAATTCCTTGTAGCAGTTGAAGATGGTGTCGATGTATTCGTTCGACGCCTTTAGCGACATTAGCGAGTCGGTGAGTATTCCGCGCAGAATCTCGATGCGTCGGCGCTCAATGTAATTGCGATACATGATTGCGCCGACCATCAGAGCGAAGGCCATTGCGATTCCTAGAATCGTCAATACCTGCACCGTGAAGAAGCTCGTATCGCCCTTCGCGACTAATTCACCAAGATAGATTTCAGGCGTATTGTTGAGATATTCCTCTTCAAACTCGTGTGAGCCCTTGAAGTGGATTATGACTTGCCATCTTCCTTCGTCGATACAATAACCGGCTTGGCTACATTCGAGTTCTCCAGGTATATTTTCACCCGAGTATTCGAAGCTAAACGACGCCACACCCAATTCGTTCGTAGTAGCGTAGACTACGTTGTGTGGAAGCCACATGCCTTCCTCGGCATTCCAATACTGGTAGGTGAATATCACCGTTTGGTGCTCGACCGCGAGGTCGAGTCGGTCGCGCAGAATTGCGACCGATCCGTTGATCCAATCTCCTTCCTGATATCCATCTGGATTTGACCAGTGGTTCTTCAGTAGGATGTCAACGCGGCTCCTGACGAGGACTTCGATATCGATGAAGGAACCATTGACAACCGGAGTTGTCTCGGCACGACATCCGCCAGGTAATTCCTTAGTCGGTTCGTATGCGATTCTAACTACTCTGAATCCTTCCATCATCTCAGATGTCGGTTCGACTCCTCGGCGACTGGGATTGTCTTCCGGGTCACCGCTGAACCACTCGATTTCACCAGTTCCATCACGCGTAATCGAAGTGGCGATTGGCCGAGTGTTTACCTCAGGATCGAGGTAGATGTTCAGGCACTTACCGCCAATCGGATTGCCATTCGTCTGAGTTAACCTAGCATCGAGGTGGAATGACTCCTTGAGATACAGCACCGGGAAAACCGAGCCGTTCTGGAAGGTGTACGAATCGATGTCATTTCGGAACGGACCAATTTCTTGCAGGTGCATAGTCGAGTTCGAGAAGACCGGGAACAGTCGTGTTACGCTTGCATTGTGGTAGCGGTAGCGGTCGTTATTCTCGTATGAATTGAACTCGACCTTCACTCGGGCTTGTCCCGCCTGAACGCCGGAAAGCGGGCAGGTGATCTCGAAGAATCCGTCCATGTTTGAGGTTCCTGGTAGACAACCCACGATTCCCGTCTCAGAGCCGACCATCTCGTATGTTACGCGCACAGCGCGGTTAGAGAGGTTAGATCCGAGTTCGTCAACGAGCTGGCCGGTGACGACCATGGGCTTCTCGATTGGCTGTCCGGTCGATGGATCGATTTCAGAAGTGTAGACAATCTGATCGTCGACGTTGAGAACTGTTCGGCCGATGAGGCTGAACCCATCGACTTGGAACTGCATTACTCTGCGGAAGTGATCGCTGTTCACCATCTGGGCGCATGGGTCCCATGCGCCGGAAGTGCTCATCGCATCTGCGTCGAGTGGTTCACAGCCCTCGTGAGGTAGGTTCTCCTCGAAGCGCAATACGACGTTTACCGGACCGAATCCATCCGGTAGGAAGGATTGCGGGTCGTCGCGCAGGAGTTGTGGATCCAACACCATCTCGTGGTGGATGTTTCCTGCGTTCGGACATAGGGTCTCGACGATTTGTCTATGGGTTCGATCGTCGAAGTCGGTTCCTTCCATAATCAGGAGAACTTCTCCGCCATTCTCACCACATCCGTCCAAAGCCTGTCCGGAATCCTTGATGATGGCTGTGCGATTGTCATCTGTCACCTGTGCTGAGAATTCCCAGATATCTCCATTGGAGCGTATGTTCGGGGTTGTGCCTTGCAGTGTGATGTAAGTGCGTGAGACAACCCAGAGATCCATCGTTCCAGAGGTTCCTTGGTGGCGAGGATCACCTGGGTAGTTGTAAGAGAGGGTGAAGTTGCCCAGATTGTGATCCTTCTCAATCGTTAGATTGACCGAGAACCATCCCGTTCCGTCAGTCTCAGCGATGCCATTGGTGCCATCCGCACTCCAAACATAATTAATCTGAGAATTCTTCAGCGGCTGCAACGAATTATCAAGCAACTGAACCTCGATTGTGCGATTTTGGCCACGATATAGGCGCGGTTCAAGCAATTCCTTGAACTCGGTTGTTCCAATGACGGAGACATTGAGGTAAGCGCCCGTAGGAGCGAGGACCGAACTCTGGTTTCCTGTGAAGTAGTAGTTCGAGTTGGTGAAGTCAGCACGTATTCCGTAGTGACCTGCTGCATATTGAGAATACCAGGTCCAGTTGTAATCGAAAGTCGCGACACCGTTCACCATCTGTGGTGCTCGAGCGTATCCAGTCTCTTGCGAGCCCGCGAAGATTCCATTACGATCGAGATCGACCTGTAGCGTCATCGGGTCATGCGGCCATGGAACCAAAGTCCGATTCCAAACGCTTCCGATGACTCTCAGAGTCTCTCCGGTAAACATCTCAGGGATAATCTCGCAGCGAACGTCACTATTCGGATCAACCGGGTCGACTGGTCCGCAAGGTGGCACATTGAAGTCGCCACCGTTCTGCATGCCGATACGCCAATGAGTTCCGTTCGAAGAGAGGAACGGACGTAGTCGGGAACTCTCTCCAGTTAGTCCCTCAGGAGTTCCATCCCAAGTCATCGCATACGGCTTGCCGAGGCTTACGTCTTCGTAGGCGAGGCCAGCGGTGTCAAGACTTGGTTGGTGGAAGAGAGCCCTCCACGCTCCGAAGGACGATCCAGTGAACTGTGTGGTGTCCCAGAAGTAAACCGGCCGAGTCGATGGCGTAAACATGTCAGCTTCGATGTACATTCGGTGCATCGAGCGGATAGCAAACGCTTCTGTCTCGGACTGCTCAAGGTATGGGAATGGCCATTCATCGCCCAAGTCGGGGCGGGCGAAACCAATGAATGCATAATCACCAATCGGCAAACTGGTGTTTGTGTAGTCATAACGTCCGAGGACGAAGTGATCTTTCGCATTGTCATCCCAGACGATTTCTTCGTAGCCGCCTGGTAGCTTGCCAACGCCATTATCCATGGTTGAATTCCACTGAACCTGCTTCCACTGACCCTGTGCGCCGGCAGTTTGGACGAAGGTTAGTGAGACCCATCCACCTGAATCGGCGCGGTAACCGTAGCCGTATCCATCGAAGATGGTCGGGTGGGTGTGGTTGCCGAATGGTCCGCCGTGAACGCGGAAGGAGACTGGTGCGTTAGGAATTCGATTGTCGAAGATTCCTCGATCCCAATCGGCCTCATAATGCACCTTGTAATCTGTGAAGAGTGGTTGCTCGTCGCTGCGGAAGTATGTCCATGCGACGTAGTCAATCGATGTATTGGCGCGAACTTCTACAGGTATCGGTTCGGTCTGTGAACCGTCGTGATAGAACATTTCTGTGACTTCCGCGTAGACATTGTAAGTCGTGTTAGGGCCTACAATGAGATCCTCTGGCAAGAGGAATTGTCCGACTACGAAAGCTCCAGCCGCATCGGTCAGAACATCGACGGTCTCGAGGGCAAGGGTGCCATTTCGAGCCCATTCGATAGAAATCTGAACCGGCAGGTCTGGAGCTGGCTCGAAGACGCCTGTATCAGGGTCGAGCCAGTTCACAGTACCACGGAAAACGGCTGGATTTACAGCATCGAGCCAGAGGACGTTAGCGCTCGTGAGATTGATTCTCGTAGGCACCTTGTCATCCTCATCAAGGATTCCGTCGTTATCGCTATCCCAATCTGAGGAATTCGACCAGTCCTCTTCGAGATGGTCCCAATCGCGATCGGGCCTCTCGTCGTTGTCATCATCCTCGTCAATCGCGTCCGGACCGGTGAATGGATCAGAGGGGTTAGCGGGGCCTGTTCCATTTCCGTAATCGTCGTGGTCCCACGGGTTTGTCGATTCCTGACCGAAGCGAGATGGCCATAGCATAATCTCGTCCTTATCCAGCATACCGTCCGAATCGTCGTCGAGATCGATGTCATCTCTCAATCCGTCGTTATCATGATCCCATGGAGAGATGAACGGTGTGGCTGTATTCAACTCAAGAGTATTGACCAATCCATCGGCGTCCCAGTCGTCATCAGCCCAGTCAAGGATACCGTCGTTATCATGATCCCAAACACTCTGTTCTTCACCGACGAAGCAAAGAGTTTCTTGTAATGCGTCGGAAACTCCATTGTTATCGTCATCCGGGTCTTCTCCATCAGGGACTCCGTCGTTATCATTGTCGACATCGTAGTACACAGGGAATAGGAGTCCCTGTCCTAACACACCTTTGTCCCAGACGGCTTGGTACCAACCGTCGTCGTCTGGATCCGTGTCGGTTCCATCGTCGTCATTGTCATCACAATTTGTGCCGGTAAAGAAATTCGAGGCATCGATATTGGCGTCGTCGTCGAGATCGTCATTACTGTCGATTTCGAAATAATCCCAGATTCCATCGTTATCGTCGTCGACATCCCAATGATCGTAGACTCCGTCGAAATCATCATCCAAATCTGCTGTGTCATTCACCATACATTGAGGATTTAAATTTCCTGGAATGGGAGCCCCACAATCGTCATCGGGATCAACATCATTATTCAATAAGTCAGCGATTTCATCGGGGAATAAATTGGCATTACTGTCAGCAGTCCATTGGAAGAATCCGAAAGTGATTCCGACCCAAGCGGTATACAAATCCCGATTATCCTTCATCTGGTTGTAATTTACAGCCGCGCTCGGTCCAGCATCACCTTGACCTAAGAAATCGAAATGCCAACATTGAGTCTCACAGGTCCACTGACCTTGTGAATTGGTTCCATTGTAAGCCCCTTGGTCCATATCTGCATCGGGTCGGCTGGAATAGGGAATAGTGAATGACATTCCGTTCGTCCGACTGGCCGGAATAACAGGATAACCGTAAAGCCAGGCGTACGGCAGTCCGCATGCTTGCTCAATGGCTTGTTGGGCGATTAGAAGCCACCAAAATGTGTAACCACACTCGTTATTGTCGAATGAGCCTCCTTGGCCTGGATCATTAACATCCAGAACTCCATCATTCCCTTCATCTTGATCCCACCAATCGGGAAGTCCATCTCCATCCGAATCGACGTCGATTCCATTCTGAAGTGAATCGCCGTCTACGTCAATATCGAAATAATTAGCTCCATTCCAAGGGCTCCAATGCATGAGGACATACCAATACATCTCAGGGATCTGCCCATTTGTCAGAGGCACGGTAGAATCGTCGTAGCCATTGTGAGGATAGATGAATCCATTTTCCTCTGTGAACGGATTGAAGTGCCACCACATCTTCCAGTGCGTATTCTCGAATTGTGCCCAAAGGTCGCTGTCGTCTGAACCGTCGATTATGTCTCCATCACCGTGTGAGTATCCATAATATGTCGCGAAGGGGTCGGTTTGGTCTTGGTCGACCACTCCACAGTTTCCGTCATCGGGGTCGTAGAAATCTGATATTCCATCGTTATCGTCGTCCCAATCCTCGTCGTTCGCCAAACCATCCCCGTCAACATCGGTATCGATGTCATTCGGGCCATCGTCACGGAAGCGGGAACCATTGAGTAGATGCAAATCATTGTCATCATCGAAATCACAATTCGGATCAATATCTAGCCAATCAAGGATTCCGTCGTTATCATCATCACGGTCCTCCCAGTTATTCAGACCGTCACCATCCCAGTCATTATTTCCGGTGTACGACTTACGTGCGACGGTGCAATTCATGTCGGAATTCTGTGGATTGGGGTTAGTCTGAGTGGCGCAGTCCCACTCACTGACTTGCTCCTCTGTAGCAAGCATGTACGGGTCTGCTTCGTTTAGGACGCCATCATTGTCTAGATCGTAGGGCTCGTCATCCGGATCGTTCCGAGGAGCGCCATTCGGGTTGTCGAGCTCATCGAGTTCAAGTGCTCCCATGTCTGGATCCATCCAATCCCATACCAAATCGTAATCCATATCGATTGGACGAAATCGATCATCGTCCGCGTCCCTGTCGTAATCAATCTCACAATCACGCCCAGGAGTTTGGATATCGAAGGAATTTGGATAATCGCCTTCGCCATCCGAGTTTGTATCGAGTTGCATGCATTCATCCCATATTCCATCATTGTCGTCGTCGACATCGTACATGTCGAGTAAGCCATCGTTGTCATCATCAGTATCGGCTGAGTCAGGTGTTCCGTCGTTATCGTTGTCAGGATCAAGGAAGTTCGGGATTCCATCACCGTCGAGATCACCATCGACAACTTCGGTAAAGGATTGATTTCTAGGGTGCCACACATTTGCTTCCATCGAAACATAGTCGACACCGCCGATATATTCGGAGTAAGTATTGTCGGAACCACTCGTTGACTGAACTGTGATTGTGCCAGTCATAGCCGGATGGATATTGCAAACATAGCTGAATGTCCCTGCATTGTCAAAGGTGAATGTGAAGCTTGCGCCAGGAACGATGGTACCGCTGTCGAAGAGGCCGATATCTGATGTCACTGTGTGATCTTGAGAATCAGCGTTGGTCCATACAACAGTATCGCCCTCATTGATGGTTAATGCTCGAGGAGAGAACAAGTTTCCTGGGCTGATTTCGATATCATGAGTCTCAGCAGACACCCACTGATACCAATCATCCCAAAGAGGTGCTGTGGCGGTGATGTTAGTGGTAATTGAGGCATCCCAAGGGTGTGAGTCCCAGAGATCTACGACGCCGTCGTTATCGTCGTCGTCGTCGAAGTAATCCTGAGCTCCGTCACCATCGAAATCGCATGGCCAAGTGAATTGATCGATGCGAGCGTCGTTGTCGTCGTCCTCATCGTAGGAGCCACGCCCACTGCCATCGATGTCTTCATCGGTGACGCCATCGTTATCGTGATCCATCAGATTCTGATCGATTCGGTAACCGGTGCCAACCGGAGTTCCAGTCCATGGATGAACTACATTCGGCATGACGTAACGGTCGGCACTGACATTCCAAGGATCGGAGCCTTGTGAGTAGTCAATAGGGCCCTCTAGGATTCCATCGTTATCGTCATCCCAATCACTCTCGTCATCGATTCCGTCGTTATCGTGGTCGAATGGATCGGTTCCATAGCATCCGTCGAAGCGCTCGATGAGATCGCTGATTCCATCATTGTCGTCATCGAGGTCATCGAGATCATTGATTCCATCATTGTCGTGGTCTTCGGTATTGGTCTCCTCAAGGTGGAATCCGTATCCTGGGTCGGTCAGGAGAATGGAGGGGTCGGAGATCTTGCCTTGGTATGAGGCTGGATCGACCCAATTCGCATCAGAGAAGGCTGGGTGCTGGAAGTCAGCAGTCGAAGCCGGCTGGCCTTGAGTCTCGCCTGCACTAGCTCCGCCACTCTGGTAGAACTGCTGGTAAGCAGTCCGAGCAGGAGTTTCTTCCGGCCCCTCAAGGCTGGTTTCAGCCTCTTCGGCACCGATGAAATTGTACATCTGTGTGCTCAGTAGCATCAGCACTACCATCATCAGGGCTGACGTGCTCTTCTTCCTATTTTCTCGACCATACCAAGTCTGTATCTCTTTGTTCATTCCGACCACCGAAGTGTCTCCTGACCTTCGCCCAACTTATCAACGGAACCCCTCATACGCGCGCGAGCGTATCAAGCAGGGCTCTGAGTATCATGGTTCAAATGAGAAGTTGGCTCAATCAGGAAATCTATCGAGCCACTTTGGTAAAACTCTCAGGCTCGATGATAAGGCAATCCCTTGACAATTGTCGAAGCCCTATACAGTTGCTCCAAAAGGACCACTGCGGCTAATTCATGAGGTAGCGTAATCAACCCGAGAGAAAGTGAAGACATACCGTCACTGTGCACGCCAAAACCCCCTGGAGGGCCTACGACAAGGTGGATATCATCACTCGACAAACGCCATTGTTTCAGCTTCTCAGCATAGCCCATCGAGTCAAGATTCTCACCTCTTTCTTCAAGCACGATGACATTTTTCACACCAGCCTTGGCCACAATCGATTCGAGGTAAGGACCCGGGTCTGTCTGATTACGATGTTCCGAAAGTGAGACTCCATCGCCGGAGAGTCGATTGGCGTAATCTGAGATTGCCATGCGGAAGGCCGCGTCCTTTGCACGCCCATGTAGGTGAACGACGATGCGGCCCATGAAGTAGGCCTGTGCGGGACAAGACTTGATTGATTCGTAAGCATCAAGGGTGACGGCTTGCGCGAATCGTTTGAGAATCCATGAGTTGGTGGCCGTTCAAGCGAAAGTCGAAGCCACTGCAGGATGATCTGCACATCCGTGGAACACGAGTGTGGTTACAGGACTTGAGAGAGGCCTGTGAGATGAATTTCGACAATCCTGAGGAAGGACGCAGGCTCGTGCGACAGATGCAAATCGAATGGACTGATTCACACTCCGAGGGAGATGTCGATGATGCACTGCGTGATGGACTTGACAGGCGCGCACTACGCCTGTTACGAGCCACAGATGACGAGTGGTTGAAGTGGCTCGATGACGATAATTTCTGGAAGCCGGGATGGCGCGACGAGCCACGAGGTGAAGTCGAATGAGTAGCTCGG
>CEWO01077884.1_pt1 | contig 18619 bp, 14 predicted proteins | sample 361561 | NCBI WGS metagenome assembly CEWO01 (sample SAMEA2623627, study PRJEB7988) | marine metagenome | isolation source: saline water (ENVO:00002010), including
GATATACAGAAGAGGAAGTTTAATAAGGGAGATGTGTTAGTACTTTTATCTGATGGACTTCCTGAAGCTGAGAATGATGCAGGAGAGCTGTATGATTACGAAAGAGTTATAAATCTAATAACAAAGAATGCATCTAAGTCTGCAGAAGAATTAAAGAGTAAATTAATAGGTGAAGTTGATATTTGGTTAAAAGGTGGAATTCCAGATGATGATGTAACTATAGTAGTAATTAAAAAGAATTAATTTATATTGTTATTAAATAAAACATAATTAAATTTACTATATGAGTAACAATGCGGAAGTAGAATTAAAATTACCAGTTATACCTGATATTGAATTATCAGCTACTAAAACTGCCGAGGTAATATCTAAACATATGAATCTTTCAGAAGAAAAAACTGGAGAGATAAGTATGGCAATTATAGAATCTTGTATTAATGCTTTTGAGCACTCAAAAACTAAAGAAATATATATTCATTTTATTGTTACTGCTGAAAATCTTACTATTAAAGTGAGAGATAAGGGTATAGGCTTTGATAAATCAAAAGTAGAAATACCAAACATTGAGAATAAGCTTAATAATGATGAAAGGAAAAGAGGTTGGGGTTTACAACTTATAACGGAACTAATGGATACAGTTGAGTATGATAGTGATGAAACAGGAACCACTGTAACTATGACAAAAAAAAGAGAAGATAATGAGTGATACAATAAAAAATGTAGAAGAAAAGAATGGTGTAATTATTATTAGTACTACTGGATACTTCAATAATGTTGCCGGAGACGCTGTATTAGATGTTTTTACTGAAAAAATGGAGACAGGTAGTAAAAATTTTTTAATAGATATGGGTGATTCAAAAGTTGTTAATAGTATTGGTGTATCAATACTTATTGAGATAATTGAAAAACTTCAAGAAGTAGATGGTAAGATGGCATTCACTAATTTAGCTGGAATAGTAGAAAAAACATTTAATATAATGGGTATCACAAAATATTGTGAGATATATGATTCTGTTGATGCAGGAGTCGAAAAATTATCCTAATCCTTAATGGCTAAATTATCTTCAAAAAAATCAATAGAAGATTTAGAAAGACAACTCCTAAAAAAAAATAAGGACCTTAACGAAAAGTATCTTGAGCTAGAGACTATTTTGGATCTAACCAACACTATTAACTCTCTAGATGATCTAAATGATTTATTTTTTAATGTCCTAACCTTATCATCTTCTATTATTAATTCCTCTAGTGGTTTGGTGTTGCTTAAAAATGATGTTTCAAATATTTTTGATCCAGTATCAGTCTTTAATATTGATGAGAGTAAAATAAAAAAGCAAATTTTTAACACAAGGTCTGGATTTCTCAAAATTTTAAGCAAGGAAAAAAAAGGATTTATTGTAAGTAAAGACGATAATTTTAATCATCAGTTATTTCAATCAAGCTATGCTATAATTAGTCCTATTATTTTTAATAAAAAGTTAGTTGGGGCTATAATTCTATTCGATAAAGAAACTAGGAAAGGTGTAATTGATTTTGATTTAAATGATAAAAAATTATTAGAAGCTGTTTCAATACAAACGAGTATTGCCTATCAAAATGTTAAGCTTTTAGAGTCTTTAAAAAAGTCTAATAAATTAAATGAAAATATAATGTCATCAATAACTACAGGTGTTATTGAAATTAATTTGTTTGGTGAAATAGAATTTGTAAATAAAGAAGCTCTTAGATTAATTAAAAAAGATAAAGAAGAAGTAATTGGAAATCATTCTTTTATGATTTTTGAAAATAATGAGTCAGTTATTAATTTAATTCAAAAAGTTGAAGCTGAGCAGGAAAGAGTTTTTGAAAATGAATTTTCTCTTAAATCAGGAACAAAAAAAATAAGTGTGAATATTTCTTTTTCTCCTGTTTTCGATGAGAATAAGACTTTTTCTGGAATTGTAATTGCTATTGATGATTTATCAAAAATTAATAAAGTTAAATCTACATTTAAAAAGTACGTTTCAAAAAATATAGTTGATAAACTTCTTGAGAGTGAAGATTCTTTGAATTTAGGAGGTACTGAGAGTGAGATAACTATTCTTTTTTCAGATATAAGAGGTTTCACAAGTATGTCTGAAAAATTAAGTCCAACTCAGATTGTTAAACTTCTTAATAAATATTTTAAGTCGATGATTGATGTAGTTTTTAAATTTAATGGTACATTAGATAAGATTGTTGGGGATGAGTTAATGGTATTATATGGTGTTCCTTTAAAGAGTGAAGATGATACTGAAAATGCAGTTAAAACTGCTGTTCAAATGTTTAAATCATTAGATAAATTTAATGAGAGGATTATCAAAGATGGATTCAAACCTTTTAAAATTGGAATAGGGATTAATAAAGGAAAGGCGGTTTCAGGAAATATTGGTTCAGATCAACAGATGAATTATACAGTTATAGGAGATACCATAAATCTAGGTGCTAGGCTATGTTCTCATGCTAAGTCTGGTCAAATATTAATTTCTAATTCAGTTAAAGATGTTATTGGTGATAATTATGATTTCAAAAAAATACCTACAATTGAGGTTAAAGGAAAATCAAAGCCTATTGAGGTTTGGTCGTATATGCATTAATTAACAAGTTTTTTACAAACGACTATTGTTATATCATCAGGGTTATGTAAACCATCCATCCAATTATCTGATAGTTTAACTAACTCATTTTTAATTTCTTCTGCACTTTTCAAACTATTCTTCTCAACACATTCCTTAACTGCATCATAGTCTAATAACTCACCATCTTTATTAGGTGCTTCAGGTAACCCATCTGATATCATAACAAGAACATCACCTTTTGAAAACTTTTTATTTAAGACTGTAAAGTCTTCACCAATAAGACCTCCAAGAGGTAAATTTGAGATTTGAATTTCATCTACTTTTTTATTTTTATTTTCGAAGTGATAGATTGGAGGCATTGCAGCAGAGCTAAGTTTCATGGAACCATTTTGAAAATGAGCTAAATTAAGGCTCATCCTTAGCCTACCTATATCTACTTTTTTTATGATTTTATTCAAAGTTTTCATAATTAAGTTAGGATCTTTTGAGTCTATTCCTAATAGTCCAGCCTTTGTTATAGATACCATCATTCCTGATGCTGTTCCATGACCAGTTGCATCACCACAAATTACTAAAAGACTGCCATCTTCAAACTCTATAAAATCATAATAGTCTCCACCAACTTCAGTTGCACATTTAATATATGTACTAATATCTAAATCTTTTCTTTTAGGATTTTCTTTTGCCAGAAGTCCCATCTGTAAATTATGTGCCTCTTCTAATTCCTCTTCTTTTCTCTGATCTTCCATTAATTTCTTTGTTCTTCCTTGACTATATTTTACATATAGATATATTGAAGAAAAGGCTAATATTACATATGAAATTATTGCATAAATAGTCAAGTAAAATGGTGGCGTGATAGATATGGTATATTCAAGTTGGTTTATACTCTCAATACCAGAACTATTTGTTGATTTTACTCTTAATTTATAATCTCCATATTTTAATAATATTTTATTTTCAGCAAAATTATTACTTGCAAAACCAGAACTTTGAATAATGATATTTTTATTATTTTCTAAATTAACCCAATTGTCATTTAGAGGTTCTAATTTATAAAACATTTGAGTATTATCTGTTTTATAAAAAGATGGTGAAGAAACTGTTAATTCAATATTAGTTATATCATCTGTTAAGTTTATTGTTGAATCTTCGATATTTAGTTTTATTTCATCGTAGTTTTCATCAATTATTATTGATGAAACTAGACTAATTACTGGATTTTCATAATCAATAAATAAATTATAAAAGTCAATTTTTTGTATATTATCATCCGTGAAAACATATAAAAAATCATCGTAAAAGCTTAACCCATCTTGTAGAAATTTACCTAATTCTAAGCCGTCCTCTCCGTTGATATTTCTTAAGTTGTTATTGTTACCATCTGTCAATGAGGACATAACTTCAAAATCAAAATAGTTTATTCCTTTATCAGTTAAAATAAATAAATGTTGATAAGTTTTGAGGAACCCTAAAATATTATTTGATAAGAGACCATTATTTCTTGTAAAGTTTTTGAATCCCGAAGAATCATTCTCATATATGAAAAGACCATCACCATTTGTTCCAATATATAATTCTCCATTATAGTCAATTAAGCTATTAATCGAAGAGCTCGTAATGCTAGTCTTATCATTTATATCAAATATATAATGTTTCACTAGTTCTAAACTTTTTGAGTATCTATATAAGCCTGTGCTGCTGTTTGAAATTAATATTTCTTCATTAGGCAATTTTATAATTGAAGAGAAACCATTAGGCAATTTATTTTTAGATCTTGGATTAAATTTATAGTTTTTAAAGATTTCATCTTCTACATTTAATATTGAAATACCATTACTTAATGATATCCACAACTCTTTATTAAAACTTTCATCTACAAATAATGATAAATTATTTATTTCTCCATCTATTATAGAATTTAATCCTTCTCTTGAATGTTCAAAAGTTAATATCTCATCAGTGTAGAGATCTATAATAAATAATTTATTTGTTCCTAAAAATAAATATTCATCTTCATCTAGATATATAGTAGCTATATCTATTTCTTTTTCTCCAATTAAATTAATTAATTTATATTCAATTGAGAGCTCATCTTCTTCGTATAATAATACTCTGTAATTTGTAAGCAAAACTCTATAATAATCATTCTCTTTTATAGAGATTATTTTTTCATTTAACAGTAAATCATTATTTCTTTTTGTTAGACTATTTAGTTTTTCTGTTACTCTTAAAAGTCCAGATTCTGTTGAAATATAATAAGCTCCCTTATAATTTTTAATATCATTTATCTTACTGGATGAAGGAAGTGTAATTGAATAATTAACATATTCATTTTTATTTTTTATAACTCTCCTAAATGAATTAGAAGAAGAATATAATATGAATTCATTATTTGTAATTTTTCTAGTTTTACTAAATCCTTTTGAATTGACTATTTTGATTAATGATATATTTTCTTCATCAATTTCATCAATTAAATAAATACCATTTATGGTATTTATTAGAATATCATCATCAATTGTAAATGTATTATATATAACCCAATTTTTTAATTCTGAATAATTTCTAATTTCATTATTAGAAGGATTTATTAATGAGAGACCACTTTGTGTTGCAGCTAAAATTTGATTTGAAATATTGATTTTCTCATTAGATAATTTTTTATCAATATAGAAAAGATCATTTATAGTATTTGAATTTAATGAGTTATTATCTTCTTTCTGATAAAACCTTTTATTAAGGTTTGTTTTTATATTGTATCTATTGAGTCCGTAAATAGTTCCGATCCATAGATCATCATCTAAAGATAAAATAATATCATTTTGATTAGGAGTAAAGTTTGAAGATGAAATAGATAACGGATTTCTAGGATCAAATTTTAAATTTTTAGTTGTTTGATTTTCTAATTCCAAGATAAAAATACCATCATTTTTTGAAGACAGGTAGATATTTTTGCTATCTCTAGTATGATATAGAGGAGACCTGACATCAGTCCTGAAGAAGTTATTTTTAGAGTAAGAAAAATAATCTAATCCTGAACTTGATTTTATATATAAACCATTATTATCTATCTGAAATGTTTCATAAACTAAGTTGTTAGATAAAGTAGTGCTATCAAATGGATTAGACTTGAAAATAGAATTTAAACTTCCATCATATCTATTCAATCCTTCAGGGGTACTTACCCAGAAAAAATTATTTTTATCTAATAAAATAGAGTTGATATTTTCTGCGGAAATATTTTCAATATCAAATTTATTTATTAAAAAATTTGATTGTGAAAACGTAGAATTATATACTAAAAGTAGTAATCCTAAAAAAACGTTTTTCATTCTATTCTTTGTTATATGAATTATATCTGGACTTTAGCTAATTCTCGAACAAGTGCTCTTCCTATGCCATAAAAATTCTCATTAGATATTCTATTAAATATACTATTAGCTTCATCATTTCTTGATGAGCCCTTGAGAGCAAGGCCATGAAAATAGTCGAAATATACATTATCCATACCTAGAGGACCTAATCCTACTTTACCACTATTTTTTTCGAATAATTCCACTGATGCTTGAAAATTACCTTCATTTAGTTGAATCATTCCTTCAAAACTATTAATATCAGAGTACGGAAATTGAGATTCAGGATTCTCTTTTACCCATCCATCAATATATTGTCTGGCTGATGATAAAGATTGTCTAGCATCATCATATCTGCCAAAAAGAATATCATGCCATGCATTTAATAATATAACATTATAATTAAGCCAACCTTTACTCTCCTCGTATTGCTTTCCTGTCATTGATGATTTATTATATTCAATACTATTCATTCTATATTTTGCGAAAATATCAATTTCATTATATGATTCTTCATCTTGTTGATTATGTGAAAAAGCCAGGAATCTATCAAAATGCGTATTTGCTAATTGATTATTTTCAAAAACATAATTTAATTCAAGTGAAGGGATTTTCTCGATATACTCGTCAGTAGCTTCTATTGCTCTATCAAAATTATTTGCAAATATGTGGAGGCTAGGCATAAAATATAATGCCTGTCTGTCATAACCATCTTCTGCCATTTCAATATTTTTTCTAAAATATGATTCTGCAATATCATATTTTTTTAAAAATGTATTTGTTAAAGCAAGGTAATGATTTGATTGGTAAACATTCTGATTCTTATCAGAAGGTATTTCCCCAACTTGCTCGTAATAATCAATTGCGTTTTCAAAATTCCCTTTTGCTCTTTCGTAGTTTCCAGCATAAGTAGGCCCGTATGCATTATTTGGATCAATCTCAATCATTCTATCTATATGTTTTTTTGCGATCTCTAAATCCCTTTCTTCTACTGGAAGCATTCTTCCTAAAGTTCCTACAACCATATGTTTTGCCATTAGGTATGCATTCGCTCCATAACTATTTGGATTAACCTCTAAACATTTTTCTAAATCACTGATAGCATCTTTTATGTCACCACCTCTTTGGCCGGATTTTAGTATGCCACTGTGTAGCCAGAAGATAGGAATATCTGCGTATTTAGTAGTTAGAGTTTTAAATGTCTCTCTTGAACTTTCTGCTTCTCCTGTTGCTGCTTCATACCAGCCCTTAATATAAGTAGCCTCCATTTCAGAAATGCCATCTAATTTATTATTATAAATATTATTAAGAATTTTTCTATCAGTATTGTTAACGAATGGAGAATTAAGTAATACTCTTGCTAAGATAAAATCAGGGTCTTTTGCAAGAGCAGATTTTAGTAAATCTTCAGCTTTTTGCCAATTTAATCCTGAGTGAGTGTCTAAAGCTTGATAAAAGAGTTCTTTTGCTTCATCAGAATTTGTTGTGACAGTCATTCGTTTTTTTTCAATTTCTTGTGTGTCTCCGCAAGAATAAAGTATTGTTGTAAACAATAATATTGATAGATATCTCATGTTATTTTTATATAAATTTTATTATAAACTATTTAAATTTAGTCTAAATAATCCATAAGCATAAAATTTTTTCAATAAACTCATCATTTATTTTTTATATGATATTTTATATTGTTTGAATAAAAATCTATTGAAATACTTAACTATAAATTTCTTTTATAAAATTTATAATTTCATGAAACAAAAAAAAATATGAATACGTAAATATGTTAATCTTAATAGTTTGGTTTACTAAAAATTAACCCTCATACATGTGAGGGTTTTTTTTATCCTTCGTTGTCGGTATTTGGTAGGGGTTCTGGATTATTTTCACATTCTGAAGCTTTACATGGTAAGTTATCTTCAAATCCACATGAGCTTAACGATAATATGCTGATGAAAAATATTATTCTTAGGAATTTCATATTTAAAATTATAAAAAAATCAGTTACCAACCAATTCCATAGTATGCCTTGACACCATTAGGGTATATACCTTCTACTAATACACCATCATCTTTTGGTAATTGAGATAATAGTGTAGATAGAGCTTCTACATCAGATATGCTTCTTTTATTTATAGATGTTACAATAAATCCTTTAGTTATCCCTGAGCTTTTCCATTTACCTTTATCTATTTCACTTACTTGAGCTCCCCCCTCTATCTCAAGCTTTTCTTTAAGCTCTTTGGGAACATCTGCAAATCTAGCACCGTCAATGGAGAAAGAATTATTTGATGCGACAACTTCAGTTGTGCCAAGAGTATTTTTAAGTGTAGCGTTAAGAGTTTTTGTCTTACCATCTCTAATATATGTGACAAGTATCTTATCTCCAGGTCTATTTATTGCAACCTGCTCCTGTAGATTAGAAACGTTTTTAATTTCAACGCCATTGATTTCAATTATGACATCTCCTGATTCAAGCCCGGCATCAAATGCAGCACCCCCAGTATTTACTCTGTCTATTAAAACTCCAGTTAAAACTGGTAAGTCTTTTTCTCTAGCTAATTCTGCATTAACATCTATTATTGTAATTCCAAGGAGTGCTCTCTGAACTACACCGTACTCAACCAGATCTTGAAAGACTTTCTCTACAAGATTTGATGGTATAGCAAAAGAATATCCTGCAAATGTTCCTGTAGGTGTTGCTATTGCTGAGTTTATTCCAATAAGCTTCCCTTTTAAATTTACAAGGGCACCACCAGAATTTCCAGGGTTAACTGGAGCTTGGTGTTGAATAAATGCTTCAATCTGTAGATTATTTCTATCTCTTAAAATTCCAATATTTCTTGCTTTTGCACTAACAATCCCAGCTGTCACAGTTGATCTAAATTCAAAAGGTGAGCCAACTGCTAATACCCATTCTCCAATTTCAACATTATCAGAATTTCCAAATCCTATTGTAGATAAATTTTCTGCTTCAATTTTAAGGACTGCAATATCAGTCGTTGGGTCAGTTCCTTCTACTTTAGCTATAAATGATCTATTATCATTAAGTAGAACTTCGACCTCACTAGCATTCTCTACAACATGATTATTAGTTATTATATATCCGTCGTCAGTCATAATAACTCCAGAGCCTGAGCCTCTTCTTTTTGGAGTCTCTCTTTCTTGATAATCATACCTTTCTCCAAAAAAATCTCTAAACATATCTTCAAAAGGATTTCTAGCATCTGAAGTTCTCCCTTCAAATATTGTCCTTATGTGAACTACTGCAGGAGTTGTTTTCTTTGATGTATATATGAAATTTAATCCTTCAGGTACAACTACGTCAGTGGTGTCAAAAATATAATTAGCAAATTTTATATTTTCATTATAGTTTAAGGATGATGTGTTATTATCATCTTTAAAAAACTCGTAACCAGTTATTGATGTGACTCCTCCTATTAGGGAAAAAATTAATGCAAAAAGATAATTTTTAAGATTTTTCATTCATTATATATTTAATACAAATGTATAGTACTATTACGTAATTATGCATTTCATATTTTTCAAATTAACATTGTTTAACATAAAAAAAAGGTGAGCATAATGCCCACCTTTTGATCAATTATTAATTATTAATATTATTTAATCTGAATAGTTTTCTTCATAGATGTCTTCGCGTCCTTATCAATTGAAATATTAAGTATCCCGTTTTTATGTTTAGCGCTTATTTTATTTTCATCTATGTTATCTGGTAGTTGAAATGATCTTGAAAACTTTCCATATCCATTTTCAATTGAATGAAAATTATTATCATCATTTTTAATCTTTCTCTCTCCGGAAACAGTAAGATATCCATTTTTAATTTCAATAGATAAGTCATTTTTATCCATTCCAGGAACTGCAAATTCAAAGTTGAATGCTTTGTCGGTTTCTGAAATATCTACTTTCGGAGAAAATTCATTTTGAAAACTGTTATCAAAACTGTTATTAAAAAAATTATCAAAAAAGTTATCAAATAATAATGGTCTTACATTGTTATTTGATGGTCTTAAAATTAAGTGTCTCATATTTATTTGTTTTAATTTAAATTCAATTTGATATAATGAAAATATTATGCCGACTAATATTTTATGACAATATGTCACAATATTTAATTTATTTTTATATTTAATGACTTATTGGCATACTTTAAACTTATTTTTATATTTATTTTTGTCTATTATTATTGCACATTTAACATTGAAAAATTAATATTGCAAACTTATTTATGCCTTCTTAGCTCAGTTGGTTAGAGCAGTAGACTGTTAATCTATTGGTCCTAGGTTCGAGTCCTAGAGAAGGCGCATAAGTTATACTAAGCGACTATACTATTTTAGTGTAGTCGTTTTTTTTTATATTGTGTATTAAATAAATATTCATTGAAAAAATTTGATATAATAATTTGGGGAGCGACTTCTTTTACAGGAAAACTAGTTACAGAATACATTTTTAAAAAATATGCATCCTCAAAAATAAAATGGGCGATTGCTGGTAGAAATTTAAAAAAGTTAGAAAAAATTAGATATCAAGTAGCCGATGAAAATATTCCAATATTTATTGCTGACAGTTTTGATGAAGAAAGTCTTTCCAAATTTGTAAAAAAAACAAAAGTTGTTTGCTCAACAGTAGGACCTTACTCTTTATATGGTACAAAACTTGTGAAGCTATGTGTAGATAATAATACCAATTATTGTGATATAACAGGAGAAGCTCATTGGATTAGAAGCTTAATTGATCGTTTTCATGAAGAAGCTAAATCCAAAAAAATAAAAATTATAAATTCTTGTGGTTTTGACTCAATTCCCTCAGATATGGGTGTATACTTTATACAAAATGAGATTAAAAAAATCAATAATAATTATGCTAAATCTATTAAAATGAGAGTTGCTGGTATCAGAGGTGGAATAAGTGGAGGAACATACAGTAGTATAAATAATTTATTAAAAGAGGCGTATAGAGATAAGAGCATATTTAAAGTATTGAATAATCCATACGGTCTTAATCCAAAAGATAAAATGGAAGGGCTGGATAAGAAAGATTTACGAAAAATTATTTTTGATAAAGAATCAAATTCTTGGATTTACCCTTTTATAATGGCAGGTATCAACACAAAAATAGTTAGAAGAAGTAATGCATTGTCAAATTTTATATATGGTAAAGATTTTAGGTATGAAGAAGCTATGATTGCGGGGAAAGGTATTTCTGGTTTTTGGAAAGCAATTTTAGCTGTATTTCCTTTAGCAATGATTGGTTTAAACCCTAATTCTTTCTTAAAAAAGATAGTAGACTCATTTATGCCTAAACCCGGAGAGGGTCCAGGAATTGAAAAAAGGAAAAATGGATTTTATAATTTAAGGTTTTACATAACTTTAAATAATAATAGAACAGCTTTTGCTAAAGTGATAGGTGACAGTGATCCTGGATATGGGTCAACTTCAAAAATGCTTGCAGAATCCGCTTTATGTTTAGCATTTGATAATTTATCTGATAACTATGGTGTTATAACTCCTTCTTCTGGGATGGGAGATAAACTCTTAAATAGGCTAAAAGAAAATGCAGGTCTAAGTTTTGAATTAAAAATTAAATGATATTTTTCAGATATATAATTATCCCTTTTATTTTTTTTCAAACTATTGAAAAATCAAATTATTTAGAAAAAATTCCTGATTCAAATTATTCTATCGACATGGTATATATTCCTGCAGGAGAATATAAGATGGGCAACGATGATAAAAACTCAAATACTAAGATATCCTCTTTCTGGATTTCTAAATATGAGATAACATGGGAAGTATTTAATTTATTTATGGAATATGAAAATGACTATAAATTAGAATTTATTGTTGGAAATGAAAAAATTAAAATTGATGGGATAAGTAAACCAACTACACCTTATACAGATATGACTTTTGGTATGGGTTATGAAGGTTATCCTGCAGTTAATATGACTCATTTTGCTGCATCAAAATTCTGTAAATGGTTATCTCTTGTTTCAGGTAATTATTATAGACTTCCAACCGAAGCTGAATGGGAATATACTTGTAGGGCTGGATCTAATAGTGACTATTATTTTGGTGATGATATTAATCAGATAGATAATTATGCTTGGCATAAAAATAATTCAGGTGATAAATACCAAAAAGTTGGCCTAAAAGAACCAAATAAATGGGGGATTTATGACATTTTAGGAAACGTATCAGAATGGGTAGCTGACTCATATGAAGAAAACATTTTCAAATCTAAAAAATTAAGATCTGATCCTTTTATATTTAATAAAAGTAAGTACCCAAAAGTTTATAGAGGTGGATCCTGGAATGATGAACCAGATCAATTACTGACGTATAAAAGGTTTTATTCTAATAGCTCATTACAAGAAAGAGATCCACAAATACCCAAGAGTAAATGGTGGAATACTGATGCTCCAAATATTGGGTTCAGGATAGTAAGAGTCGAGAATATTGATTCTGAGCCTCTAAGAGATAAGTTTTGGAATAATTGATAAATGTTAATAAATTAAAATTTATAATAAATAACCTGTAAGATGAAAAAAGAATCAAGAAGAAGTTTTGTTAGAAAGACAGCTGCAATAACTAGTGGTGTTTTAGCAACTGGTGTGACATTGCAATCTTTTGCTAATGTGAACGAAAATAAAAAACTAAAACTAGCAGTTGTTGGATGTGGAGGAAGAGGATCGGGAGCAGTTGTTCAAGCACTAAACGCAGATGATAATGTTGAACTAATTTCAATGGCTGACGCATTTAGAGATAGAATTGATTCTAGTCTCAAGGGGATACATGATCATTTTGGTGATTCTAGAAAAATTAAAGTAAAAGAAAAAAATATATTTACAGGATTTGATTCATATAAGAAGGCAATAGATTTATGTGATGTGGTAATTCTTACAACTCCACCAGGATTTAGACCTTTACATTTTGAGTACGCTGTAAATAATGGTAAACATGTTTTCATGGAAAAACCAATTGCAACTGATGCTTCAGGCGTTAGGAGAGTATTAGAATCTGCAAAAAAAGCAAAAGAAAATAAATTAAATGTGGTAGTAGGTTTACAGAGACATTACCAAGATAAATATCTTAATATTTATGATAAAGTTGTATCAGATGAAATCGGAAAAATAGTTTCAGGACAAGTTTATTGGAATGATGGGGGAGTATGGGTAAATAATAGAAAGCCTGGACAAACTGAGATTGAATACCAGATGAAAAATTGGTATTATTTTACTTGGATATGTGGTGATCATATTTTAGAACAACATATACATAATATAGATGTTGCAAACTGGTTTATTGGAGAATATCCAACTCATGCTCAAGGCATGGGTGGGAGAGAAGTAAGAAATGGAAAGGAACATGGTCAGATATTTGATCATCATTTTGTTGAATTTCACTATCCTGGGGGAGCAGTTATTTCAAGTCAGTGTAGGCACCAGAAAGGAACAGAGAGTAGGGTGGATGAGGTGTTTCAAGGATCTAATGGCTCGGTTATATTAGGAAAGGGAGAAATGTATAATTTAAATAAAGAGCTTACATATAAATACCCAAAATCATGGTCAGAAGACCCCAACCCATATCAAGTTGAACACGATAAATTATTTCAATCTATTAGAAATGGTAAGGTAATATCTGATACAGAAAATGCAGCTAAAAGCACTCTTACTGCAATAATGGGAAGAATGGCTACTTATACTGGAAAGAAAATTACTTGGGATCAAATTATGAATTCTAAAGAAAATCTCGTCCCAGATAATTTAAGTTGGAATTCTGATGCTCCAACTTTACCTGATTCTAATGGGAATTATAAAATTCCTATTCCTGGGAAAACTAAATTTATTTGAAAAAATGTTAAGAAGAACTTTCATAAATAAATTTTCAATATCTCTATCTATTGGGGCAATGTTTCCTTTTAATTCTTTTGCAAAAAATAAATTTAATTTGAATTATGCACCTCACTTAGGAATGTTTAAAAATAGTGTAGGGGATGATCCTATAGATCAAATTAATTATATGGCAGATCTAGGTTTTAAAGCTTTCGAGGATAATGGCATGCGTTCAAGATCTATGTCTCTTCAAGAAAAAATATCTAATACTTTAGTTCAAAGAGGAATAGAAATGGGTGTTTTTGTTGCCCATAAAATATATTGGGATAAGCCTAATCTAGCAAGTGGAGATAGTGATTTTAGAAATGAATTTTTAAATGATATCAAGAACTCTGTAGAAGTTGCTAAAAGAGTAAATGCAAAATGGATGACAGTAGTTCCTGGAAAATTAGATTTAAGAAGAGATATGTCTTATCAAACTTCAAATGTAATTGAAACTCTAAAGAGAGCATCTGATATTTTAGAACCTCATGATTTAGTTATGGTACTAGAACCATTAAATTTCAGAGATCATCCTGGATTATTTTTAACAGAAAGTCCTCAGGCTTATCAAATTTGCAAAGCTGTAGATTCTCCATCCTGTAAAATTTTATTTGATATTTATCACCAGCAAATTCAAGAGGGAAATTTAATTCCTAATATAGATGATACCTGGGATGAAATAGCTTATTTCCAAATTGGAGATAATCCTGGTAGAAAGGAGCCAACTACTGGTGAAATAAATTACAAAAATGTATTTAAGTTTATTCATGAAAAAGGTTATGATGGTATTCTTGGTATGGAGCATGGTAATTCGATAAAAGGTGTAGAAGGGGAAAAAGCATTAGTTGATGCTTATTTAAAAGTAGACTCTTTTTAATTTCCTAAATGATTTCTTTTGTCGCCAACTAAAATTAATTTAGTTTGTCTGCCATTCACATATCTGAAACCTGTCTTCTCAAATACACCTGCTTCCTCTAACATTACTCTTACATCTTTATTCCATTCTTTAATAAACACCTTAGTATTTAACTCAATTGCATATACTGTATTATAATTCATTGGAAAATCACCAGTGAAAGGAACACCACCTTGAGAATCCCACATACCTAAAGTTGTTCCCGCTGAATGACCAAAAGTCCCTAGGGGATGGGTATAAATTTGTGGTCTGAAACCTTCACTCCTGCCTTTTTCTAGAGCCTCTTTTAATATTTGGTTACCAGTTTTTTTGTATGCAAATAGTTCCGTGAAAATATCTTGAACCCTATTACCTTCTTCTAATGCTTTTATAAGATAATCTGGTGCTTCAGTCTCATAAGGTTTTAGAACATATGCTAATTCTTGACAATCCGTATTTAATGTTAAGTAGGATATTCCAAAATCACAGTGAATTAAATCTCCTGGTATAATAATGTCAAATTTTGATTCACCATCAAAAGAATATAGATCACTTACTTCGTTCCTTTGAACATCAATTGTTGGATGAAACCAAGTTTTAAGACCAAGTTTTTTTACTTTTTCTCTCATCCACCATACAACATCATTAGTGGTAGTAACTCCTGGAGTTATTACATTAGTTGAAAAAGCTTCATTTATTATGCCATGAGTTATTTCAACTAGTTGATCATAAATCATCATTTCTTTTTCAGTCCGTGTTTCTATCCATCTTATAGCGAGCTCTTCTGCAGAAACAACCTTATTAGATAATTTACTTGGGAGGTTATCAAGGAAAAGTTCATAATCTGTTTTAACAATTCCATCTGCTAATGCAAAATGATCTGAATAATTTAATCCAATTTTATTGGGATTTTTCTCTTCGATAAATTTAGCAAGAGCTTTCATTTGATTTGGTTCTTCTTCTTTATCCCATATAGAAGGAATATTTTTTCCGAATGAATATCTGGCAATAGCAACTTTTTCTAAATGGTTACTTTCTTTATCATAATGAAATGCTAAAATTGTTCTCCTTCTCGCATTAAGCCATGTAGGTGGGAGTAGTGTTTTTATAATTGGGTCTTCATTGTACTCTCTTGTTATAATAATCCACATATCAATTCCAGTTTCATCCATAAGTTTAGGAAGTAGATTATCAAATCTATCTTTCTGAATTTCTTCTATAACTTTTGCTCTTTCTTTTAGACCTAAAATATCTTGAGCATTAATTTGAACTGTTATTAAAAGGAAAAGAATTAAATTAATTATCTTCATTGTTACTATTTAAATTAAAACCAAATTGGACACCCAAAATACAAATTATTGGAAAGAAAATTTAAAATACGTCGGAATTCTTTTATCCGTTTGGTTCCTAGTCTCATTCTGTTTCTCAATTTTATTTAAGGATTTTTTAGATAATTATCATTTAGGAGGTTTTAAGCTAGGATTTTGGTTTGCTCAACAAGGATCAATGTATGTTTTTGTCATTCTTATTTTTATATATGTTCATTTAATTAATAAGCTTGATAAAAAATATGGGTTTGATAAAAAAGAATAAATATGGATGTTCAAACTTGGACTTATATAATTGTTGGAATAACATTTTTGATATATATATCAATTGCTATATGGTCAAAGGCTTCTTCAACTAAAGAATTTTATATTGCTGGAAAAGGAGTTTCGCCTCTAGCAAATGGAATGGCTACAGCAGCTGATTGGATGTCTGCTGCATCTTTTATTTCAATGGCAGGAATAATAGCTTTTGCAGGTTATGATGGATCAGTTTATCTAATGGGATGGACAGGAGGATATGTTTTACTTGCATTATTATTAGCTCCATACTTAAGGAAATTTGGAAAATTTACAGTTCCAGACTTTATTGGAGAAAGATATTATTCTAATCAAGCCAGGTTGGTTGCCGTATTTTGTGCTCTTGCAGTATCCTTCACATATGTTGCAGGGCAGATGAGAGGAGTTGGTATAGTTTTTTCTAGATTTCTTGAAATTCCAATTGAATCAGGTGTTGTTGTTGGGATGATAATTGTTTTATTCTATGCCGTTTTAGGAGGAATGAAAGGTATAACTTATACTCAAGTTGCTCAATACTGTGTGCTAATCTTTGCATTCATGGTTCCAGCATTTTTTATTTCATTTCAAATGACTGGTAATTTTATACCTCAAATTGGGATGGGTTCAACAGTCAATGACGGATCAGGAGTATATCTTCTTGAAAAATTAGATTTACTCTCAAAAGATCTAGGATTTAATGAATATACAAAAGGTTCTAAATCAACTATAGATATTTTTTGTATAACACTTGCTCTTATGGTTGGTACTGCAGGATTACCTCATGTGATTGTAAGATTTTTTACTGTAAAAAGAGTTAAGGATGCTCGAAAATCAGTTGGATTAGCTCTTCTTTTTATTACCATTTTATATACTACTGCTCCTGCAATTTCCGTATTTTCAAAATTAAACCTAATAGATACTGTAAGTGAAAAGGAATATTCATCAATGCCAGAATGGTTTAAAAATTGGGAAAATACTGGTTTAATTATTTACGATGATAAAAATAATGATGGAATAATTAATTACAATAACTCTAATGAAAATGAATTGGTTATAGATAATGATATTATGGTTTTAGCAAATCCAGAAATAGCAAATTTACCTGCTTGGGTAATTGCTTTAGTAGCGGCAGGAGGTTTAGCTGCAGCACTATCAACAGCTGCAGGGCTATTACTTGTTATTTCAACCTCTGTCTCAAATGATCTTGTTAAAAAAATATTCATCCCAAATATTTCACAAAAAAAAGAATTATTAATTGCTAGAATATCTTCTTTTTTTGCTGTTCTAGTTGCGGGTTATTTTGGAATAAATCCCCCAGGCTTTGTGGCTGCAGTTGTAGCTTTAGCTTTTGGTCTTGCGGCAGCATCTTTTTTCCCTGCAATTATTCTAGGTATTTTTTCTAAAAGAATTAATAGAGAGGGTGCTATCTCTGGGATGGTTGTTGGAATTTTATTAATGTTATTTTATATGATGAAATACAAGCTTGGGTGGTTAGGAGAAATCCCTCCCAAATCAGAATGGTGGTTTGGTATTTCACCAGAAGGATTTGGGTCTATTGCGATGTTATGTAATTTTATTATTTCTATTTCTGTATCATATTTTACATCTCCACCTCCTAGACATATTTCTGATTTAGTTGATAATATTAGAGTGCCAGAAAATTAGTAATTACTTATAAAAGGTTTTTTCTTCTATTGACTTCCAAAGAAGTAAGGAAGCCGCAGTATTATATGGTTCCCAAGACCTAATCAATTCATTTAATTTTTGAGAGTCTAAATTAATCATTTTATAATTTTTTTTTATACTATTTATTAGTGCTATATCCTTTATAGAAAAAATATTTTTTCTGAATAAAATAAATATTAAAAACATCTCAGCAGTCCAAGATCCAACACCTTTAATTTTACAAAGAATTTTAATAATTTCATCGTCTTGAAGAGTTTCAAAATTAATTTCCTGTTCTCTAAAAAAAGTATAAACATTTTTTATATAATCTACTTTCCTTCCCGACAAGCCCAATGATTTGATTTTTGAATTTTCAAGATTAATTATCTGACTATCTGTTAAATCTTGAATTAAAATCTTGAATTTTTTTTTTATAGTTTTTGCAACTTTAAAACTAATCTGTTGCTCTATAATCAGATCCGAAATAGCTCTAGCATAATTTTCATTGTAACGATCAGTAATATCAATTTTATCTCCAAAATTTTTGATTAAAAATTTCATTATTTCATCTTTTTTAAGATGTTTAAATGCTTTTTTAAAACTATTCATTT
>CEWO01028299.1_pt1 | contig 18608 bp, 16 predicted proteins | sample 361561 | NCBI WGS metagenome assembly CEWO01 (sample SAMEA2623627, study PRJEB7988) | marine metagenome | isolation source: saline water (ENVO:00002010), including
AAAAAGGTCTTCATTGATTTACATGTAAAGGTTAGTAAAAATTGGAGATCAAATACAAGACTTTTAAAGAAGTTTGGATATAAAAATTAGTTCTTCAAGAAATAATCCCCCAAAGATCGATATATATACCGCTCTTTTTTTTACAGTAATTTTAGTATTACATTTGTGGACCCATTATCATGAGTAATATTATAGCTATAGTAGGAAGACCTAATGTTGGTAAATCAACATTATTTAACAGACTTATCCAAAGACGAGAAGCCATTGTTGATTCAATAAGTGGAGTAACACGAGATAGACATTATGGGAAGGGTGATTGGAATGGAAAAGAATTTTCTGTGATTGACACGGGTGGGTATGTTGTTGGTAGTGATGATATTTTTGAAGCTGAAATTGATAATCAGGTTGAATTAGCCATTGACGAGGCGGATATAATTTTATTCATGGTTGATGTAGATACCGGCATTACATCAATGGATTCTGATATTTCAGAACTTCTAAGAAAAATCAATAAACCAGTATTTTTGGTAGTCAATAAGGTAGATAGTTCTTCTAGAATTAATGATGTAAACGAATTTTACTCGCTAGGGCTAGAAAAATTATATCCAATTGCTAGTTCGAATGGTTTTGGGACAGGAGAATTACTTGATGATGTTGTAAAACTTTTTAAAGAAGATATACAAGATGCAGATGAAGTGCCAAGATTTGCTGTTGTTGGAAGACCTAATGCAGGAAAATCTTCCTTCATTAATGCATTAATTGGAGAAAATAGAAATATAGTAACAGAAATTCCTGGTACAACCAGAGATTCAATTAATACGAGATATAACAGATTTGGATTTGATTTTGATCTGATTGATACTGCCGGCATAAGAAAAAAATCTAAGGTTAAAGAAAATCTTGAGTTTTACTCTGTAATGAGAAGCGTAAGAGCAATTGAAAATTCTGATGTATGTATTTTGTTATTTGATGTAACTAGAGGGTTTGATGCACAGGTAAAGACCATTTTTTGGCTATGTGAAAGAAATAAAAAAGGAATAGTATTAATCGCAAATAAATGGGATTTAATTGAAAAAGATACAAATTCGACGAAATTATATGAAAATGTTATTAAGAAGGAAATTGAGCCATTTACAGATGTAAATATAGTATTTGTTTCTACTCTTAATAAGCAAAGAATTCACAAAGCAATTGAAACTGCAGTTCAAGTTTATAAGGGAAGATTAGAAAAAATCAAAACCAGAAAACTAAATGATATCTTATTGCCAATAATTGCTTCCTATCCACCTCCAGCTATAAAAGGCAAGTATGTTAAAATTAAATATATAACTCAACTGCCTACTCATTATCCTCAGTTTGCTTTCTTTTGTAATTTGCCACAGTATATTAAGGAACCTTACAAAAGATTTTTAGAAAATAAAATCAGAGAAAATTTTGATTTCACAGGAGTGCCGATAACTATTTTTATGAGAAAAAAATAATTATAATTGATCTCTAATTTCTATAAGTTTTATTTTTATGAGATTTAATTTATTTATAATTTCAAGTTTTTGCAATGAATTTTTATTGTTTTTTAGATAATCTTTGGCTCCTTTAATGGTATATCCTTTTTCTTTTATTAAAAAATAAATTTTATTAAAGTTTTCTATATCTTTTATTGTAAACTTTCTGTTTCCTCTAGAATTTTTTTTTGGATTTAGAGTTTGAAATTCTTGTTCCCAAAATCTTATAAGTGAAGGTTTTACATTAAATTTTGAGGCTACTTCACCAATAGAATAATATCTTTTATTTTCAGTGGAGTATCTCATCAATCTAAAGATTGATTAATAACAGATGTTTGTTTTATCAACTTCTCAAACTCTGAAGCAGTTAAATTTCCGTAATAAAAGTTTACCGGGTTAATTCTGACATTATCTTTAAATATTTCATAATGAAGGTGTGGAGCACTAGATCTCCCAGTACTTCCTACATATCCAATTAAATCTCCTCTTTTTACTCTTTGATTTTTTACAACATTGTATTTGTAAAGATGGGCATATAAGCTAACATATCCATATCCATGGTTTATTCTTATGTGTTTACCATATCCTGAAGATCTATTATCAACTCTTTCTATAACTCCGTCTCCACTTGCATATATTGGAGTTCCTCTAGGAGCTGTAAAATCCATTCCATGATGAAATCTGATAGCCTTAGTAAATGGATCGATTCTATTTCCATATCCAGATGCAATTCTGGTTAAATCTTTATTATTTATCGGCTGAATTGCAGGAATAGATTTTAAAAATTTTTCTTTATCTATTGCAAGCTTTGCAATTTCATCCAATGATTTTGATTGAATCGTTAATCTTTTACTTATAATATCAAGGTTTTTGTAGGTCTCTTTAATAATTTTAGAATATTCAAAACCGTCATATTTTTTATACCTATTTACTCCACCTATTCCAGCTTTTCTTTCATCTTCGCTTATTGGATTAGCTTCAAAATAGACTCTGTAAATATTATTATCTCTATCTTCAACATTATTTAAAACAATTTCTATATCCTTGATTTTTTTATCAATTTGAGAATATTGAAATTTCATATTGTTTAATTCTCTTTGTAAAGATTTTTCACCAGGAGATTGAAAATATTTACTGCTAAAAAATATAAAAATAAAACCAAATATAGCTGAGCCAAATAAATACATAAATATATATTTTAGTATGGTTTTCTTATTTACTTTTATTTTTTTAAAAGATAACGAGTCAGAATCGTAATAATATTTTGTTTTTGGCATTATTAAAATTATATCTTTGCATTAATGTCATTTATATGGTAAATAGACACGCAAATATAATAATACTTTTTTTGTTCAATAATAACAGATAAAAAGCCTATAAATGAACTCAAACGAAGTTAGAAAGAGGTTTTTAGATTTTTTTGAGAAAAAAAATCATAAAATTGGTCAATCATCCCCGATAGTATCAAAACATGACCCCTCTTTAATGTTTATCAATTCAGGAATGGCACCTTTCAAGGATTATTTTTTAAATCAGGAAAATCCTAAAAATAAAAGGGTAGCAAACTCACAAAAATGTTTACGTGTTTCTGGTAAGCACAATGATTTAGCAGAAGTAGGTCATGATACTTATCACCACACTTTTTTTGAAATGTTAGGAAATTGGAGTTTTGGAGATTATTTCAAAGAAGACGCGATTAATTGGTCTTGGGAACTATTAACCAAGGAGTTTGGAATAAATCCAGATGATCTTTACGTTACTGTTTTTAAAGGCTCAAAAGAAGACGGTGTTTCTCAAGATACGGAGGCGATAGAATTCTGGAATAAAATTATTGATCAAGATCGAATTATTCTTTGTAGTAAAGAAGATAATTTTTGGGAAATGGGTGATCAAGGTCCATGTGGGCCATGCAGTGAGATACATGTCGATTTAAGAAGCGAATCCGAAAAAAGCAAAGTACCTGCACAAAGTTTAATAAACAAGGATAATCCCTTGGTAATTGAATTGTGGAACCTTGTTTTTATTCAATATAACAGAAAGGCGAGTGGTAAATTAGAGGATTTACCTAAAAAACATATTGATACCGGTATGGGTCTAGAAAGACTTTGTATGGTTCTTCAAAATGTAAAATCAAACTACGATACAGATATTTTTAAAAGCTTAATAGATGAAATCCAGCAGACCACAGGAATTGTTTATGGAAACAATGAAGAGATAGATATTGCCATGAGGGTAATTTCAGATCACCTCAGAGCTGTGTCTTTTTCAATTGCTGATGGTCAATTACCTGGCAACACTGGCGCAGGTTACGTGATAAGGAGAATTTTACGTAGAGCAATAAGATACAGTTTTACTTTTCTAAATATCAAAGAGCCTATGCTTTATAAGTTATTTGGCTCGTTATTATTAAAAATGGGAGATTATTATCCAGAATTGAAAAATCAAAAAACTTTAATTCAAAGTGTTATCAAAGAAGAAGAGAATTCTTTTTTAAGAACTTTAGATCAAGGTTTAATTTTATTAAATGAAATAATTGCTTCCTCGAAAAGTAAATTGGTTTCTGGCAAAAAAGCATTTGAGTTATACGACACTTATGGATTTCCTGTTGATTTAACAAGTCTTATTCTTGAGGAAAAAAGTTTTAAGTTAGATATTAAATCTTTTAACCAAGAACTTGAAAAGCAAAAGGACAGATCCAGAAAAGCTGGAGAAGTATCTTTTGACGACTGGGTAGTTTTGATAGACGATCCTGTTCAGGAATTCATTGGTTACGATTTTCTAGAATCAAATATAAAAATTGTCAAATACAGAAAAATAAATTCTAAAAAAGATGGGATTATTTTTCAGTTAGTTTTTAATCTTACTCCATTTTATGCAGAATCTGGTGGTCAGCTTGGTGATATTGGATTTATTGAATCCAATGATGGCGATGTTGTTCATGTTTTAGACACAGTAAAAGAAGGAAATTTATCGGTACATATCACTAAAAACTTACCAAAGAAAATTGATCATATATTTCGAGCTGTCGTTGATAAAAAAAACAGATTTAAAATTCAAAGTAATCACACAGCAACTCATTTACTTCACCAAGCCTTAAGACATATCCTTGGAAATCATGTTGAACAAAAGGGGAGTAGAGTGGGCCCAGAAAGTTTAAGATTTGATTTCTCGCACTTTTCTAAACTTAGCCAAGATGAAATTTTAAAGGTTGAGAACTATGTTAACACAAGAATTGAAAATTCGATCATTTTAGAAGAAAATAGAGCTATTCCCATAAAAAAAGCATTAGAAAATGGAGCGATAGGTTTATTTGGGGAAAAATACGGCGATGTTGTTAGAACCATAAAATTTGGTTCTTCTTATGAATTGTGTGGTGGTACTCATGTTAATAATACTTCTGAATTGTGGCAATTTAAGATTATTAATGAGGGCGCTATAGCATCAGGGATAAGAAGGATAGAAGCGATTACTTATGATTCAGTTAAGAATTACTACAATTCAAAAATTGACGAATACAATAAGACTAAAAATTTACTCAAGAACCCAAAAAATCTATACGATTCGGTTAATTCACTAGCGAATGAAAATTCATTATTAAGAAAAGAAATTGAAATATTAAATAATGAAAAAGTTAAAAAAATTAAGATTAGTGTAATTGATAAACTGAAAACTATTTCTGGAATAAAAGTCTATTCTTCTTTGATTGGATTAAAACCATCTAAGATAAAAGATTTGTGTTTTTCAGTAGGTGCTGAAGTTGATAACATATTTTTAATATTGATTTCTAGTGAAAATAATAAAATATATTGTTCATGTTATATTTCGAAAAATTTAGTTTCTGACAGAAGTTTAAATGCCGCTGAAATTATTGCTAAGCTTTCGAAAGTAATCAACGGTAGAGGTGGGGGCCAATCATTCTATGCGACCTGTGCCGGAGATAATATTGAGGCTTTAGATAAGCTGATTTCAACAGCTTCAGAAATTCAAAAGCGACTAATTACTTAAAATGAATTTTACCCAAAAAAGTCTTACTAATGTTAGAAATAATATTGGTAAACATATTATCAAAACACCTGTTTTCAGATTTGATTTTATAGATAATTTGTGTGGTTGTAATGTTATATTTAAGTGTGAAAATTTTCAACACACTGGGTCTTTTAAATACAGAGCTGCTTTAAATGCTATTAAAAATATTCCTTCAGAATATAAAAGCAGAGGAGTAATTACCCATTCATCAGGAAATTTTGCCCATGCACTTTCTAAAGCATCAAACGAATTAAATATTCCTTGTCATATTGTAATGCCAAATAATACTCCTGAATTTAAAAAGTTATCTGTTAAATTATACACTGATAATATTTTTGAGTGTGAAGCTAATTTAAAGTCAAGAGAACTAATGACAAAAAAAATTTTGAAGGATAAAAATTTATATTTTATACATCCCTCGAACAATACAGATGTGATTTTAGGAAATTCAACATGCACTCTGGAGCTAATTGAAGATTATCAAAATCTTGACTATATTTTTTCTCCAATTGGAGGCGGAGGATTGATTGCGGGCACTTCAATTGCAATAGGTAATTTTTCTAAAAATTGTAAAGTTATCGGAGCAGAACCATCGAATGTTGACGATGCATATCGATCATTGATTTCAGGAAAGATAGAAACTAATACATCAACTAATACAATAGCTGATGGATTAAGAACAAATCTTGGAACGATTAATTTTCCAATCATTCAAAAATATGTAAAAGAAATATTATTAGTTTCTGAAGAGGAAATTTTAGCATCACTAAATATTATACTAAACAAATTAAAACTAGTGGTTGAGCCTTCAAGTGCTGTTGTGCTCGCTGCATTGATAAAGAATAAATCAAAATTTAAAAATCAAAATATTGGACTCATAATGTGTGGAGGCAATATTGATTTTGAAAATCTAAAATTTTAGATACTTTTTATAAATCATTTTCCATCTGAAATTCCTCACATAAACACCTTCTTCACGGCTAATAATAAAAGACTTTTTTTTCATTAATGAAATTAAAAATCCAGAGATGGCAAATAGTATCCTCAGAGGGTCTTTTGTTTTGAATGATGATTTTATAATCGATAAAATACTCAAGATAAATCCAAACCTCATAATATATAGGGCTTCCCCTTGTAACAATCTTGATTGAAATGAATAGTTTTTACCTGTAGATTTTAAGTGTTTTACCTTTATTTTTTTATCTGTATAAATCTTCCAGCCTTTTTTTTGCGCCAGTAAGACATCAATTGTGTCCCATCCAATTGAAGATTTCAGCCCGTTAATATCTTCAAAACATTCACGTCTATAGGCTTTTATGGGGCCTCTAACATGTGATTTTGAAGCAATTTCCTCGTAAATCCATTTCCCCTTTTTTAAAATGTATAGGTTTCCGCCAGCAATTCCGATATTTAAATTTTCTGTAAAAATATTTTTGATTTTTTTTATGTAATCAAAAGGCAACTCAATATCTCCGTCAAACTTACATATAATATCGTATGAGCTATCTAATTTTTTTAGCCCATAATAGAATGCTTCAATAACCTTTTTCCCTGGGATATGCAATTCTTTTGACTTGTGGTCAATTATTTCTATCCAGTCATAATCATCAGAAAGGTCTCTGATTATTTTTTTTGTATTATCTGTTGAACTGTCATTTACATAAACCACCTTATCAGGCTTAACGGATTGACTAATTATTGAATTTATAGACTTCTCAATAAAATCTTCTTCGTTAAAAACCGGAATAATTACACAAAGCTTCATTACTTTATTTTTTCAGCGTAAACAATTAAGTATCTGTTTGCAAATAATCTGAGGATGGGTCTAAAACCAAATTTTTTAACCGGATTTGTAAATTTTTTTTCATCAATTATATTCCATCCAGTTTTTTTAAGTAACAATCTAAATTGCCAGTCTTCAAACTCATGAAAGTGATTATCTCTTTCATCATTTCTATTTCTGTAGGCCGAAGAAAACCAAAGTCTTAGCGGAATACTACAAACCAGTTTATCTGATTTTATTTCTTTCAATACTTGAAAGGGGTTTACTAAATGCTCAAATATTTGAAAAGCAGTAACAACACTAGCATTACTTTTTGTTATTCTTGACCTATCGATGTCTAGATCTTCACCGTCGGTATTATCCACTTTAAATCCATTATTAACTAGTATTTTCGAAAAAGGATTTACAACACCTAAATCTAAGATATTTTCATTCTCACTTATATGTTTTTTTACAAAATCAATAGTGATACGATACCTTTTAGATGGAAAATTATTCGGATACATTAATTAGAGTTGGTACACCATTGCATTTATATGCATTCCCGCACCGACGCTAGCAAAGATAATTTTATCTCCCTTTTTAATAGAGTGTTCATCGAGCTCACCTCTTACAATCAAATCAAACATTGTAGGAACAGTAGCCACTGAACTATTACCAAAACGATCTACAGTTAAGGGCATTATTTTTTCAGGTGGATCCTGATTAAAAAGTTTAAATAATCTTCTAACTATTGCATCATCCATTTTAGCATTGGCTTGATGAATTAGTATTTTTTTAATTTCTGAAATATCAACATGTGCTTTATCTAAACACTCTTTCATTGCTGAGGGTACATTGGTCAAAGCAAACTCATACACTTTACGCCCCCTCATTTTTATATATTTTGTTTTTTGTTCAGCATTAGGGTTAAAGGATTTACCGTAGAATAGATAGAAAACTTCATCATCGGTATATGTAGCGGTGTTATGAGAAATAACTCCACCTTTTTCTTCGGTACTTTCAATTATTGTAGCACCAGCACCATCGGCAAAAATCATAGAATCTCTATCACTCACATCTACGACTCTAGATAAGGTATCTGCTCCGATAATTAAACATTTTTTTGCCATTCCGGCTTTTATAAAACCGTAACCCTGTATCATGCCTTCAAGCCATCCTGGACAACCAAATAGAATGTCATATGCAACACATTTTGGGTTTTTAATTTTTAACAAATTTTTGACCCTAACTGCTAAACTTGGAAATACATCTAATTGAGTAGTATGATTACTTGTATTTCCAAAATTATGGGCTAATATTATGTAATCAATTGTTTCAGGATCAATTTTTGAATTTTCAATTGCATTTTTAGCAGCCAAAAAAGCTATATCTGAAGTATTTAATTCATCTTTTGCATATCTTCTTTCTCTTATACCAGTTATTTTCCGAAACTTTTGAATTATTTCTTCGTTTGGGGTTTCAATTTTATTACCCTCATTGTCGTAAAACTCATTATTTAGAAATTTTGAATTATCTTGAATAATTTCAGGAATATAAGATCCGCTTCCAGTTATTTTAATATTCATTTATGAATAATTTTTTTTGGTTTAGTAAACTTATTAAATTAATACAATTTAAAGAAAATTAATCAGTATATAATTCAACGGGCCCACAACTACAAATTAAATTTCTATCCCCATAGGCATCATCCACTCTTCTAACACTTGGCCAAAATTTATTTTTTTTGGTAAATTCTAGAGGGAATGCCGCAACTTCCCTAGAATAAGGAAATTTCCATTCATCACTAGCAATCATTTGTAATGTATGCGGAGCATTTTTTAATAAATTATTTCCGTCACTTACATCGCAATTATCTATTTCTTTTCTGATAGAAATCATTGCATCACAAAATCGATCAATCTCTTCAAGGTCTTCACTTTCTGTAGGTTCTATCATCATTGTTCCAGCAACAGGAAACGAAACAGTTGGTGCATGAAAACCATAATCCATTAATCTTTTTGCAATGTCACTAACTTCAATACCGTTATCCTTAAATTCACGACAATCTATAATCATTTCATGAGCAGATCTACCATTGTCACCCGTATAAAGAATAGGGTAATTATTCATCAATCTTTCTTTAATATAGTTTGTGTTTAAAATTGCTATTTCAGTAGATTTTTTAAGACCGCTTGATCCAAGCATTGATATGTAACCATAAGAAATTAAACATGCCATTGCAGATCCGTAGGGAGCAGCTGAAATCGAGTCAATTGCTTTACTTCCACCAACCTTAATCAGAGGATTTCCGGGTAAAAATGGAGTTAGATGTTTAGCAACACATATTGGTCCAACTCCCGGCCCTCCACCTCCATGAGGAATAGCAAAAGTTTTATGAAGATTTAAATGACATACATCTGCACCTATAGCCATAGGACTGGTTAAGCCGACTTGAGCATTCATATTAGCTCCATCCATATAAACCAAGCCACCATTATCATGGATGGTACTAGTAATTTTTTTAATATCTGACTCAAAAACTCCATGGGTAGATGGATAAGTAATCATTAAGGCTGCTAAATTTTCTTTGTGTTCAATTGCCTTATTTGTTAAATCTTCGATGTCAATATTTCCGTTTTCGGTTGAATTGATTACAATAACCTTCATCCCTGCCATTACAGCACTTGCTGGATTAGTTCCGTGGGCTGAGGAAGGTATTAAGCATATATTCCTGTGTTTGTCATTGTTGTTTTTATGAAATGCCCTGATCACCATTAAACCGGCAAATTCACCTTGGGCACCTGAGTTTGGTTGTAAAGAAACAGAATCAAAACCCGTGATTTCAGCAAGTTGTTTTTCTAGTTTTTTTAAAATATAAGTGTATCCTTCAGCTTGCTTTATGGGTGCAAATGGATGTATGTTACCCCATCTGTTCCAGCTTAGTGGAAGCATTTGAGATGCGGCATTTAATTTCATTGTACAAGAGCCCAAAGATATCATTGATCTATTTAACGCTAGATCTTTATTTTCTAGAGATTTAATGTATCTCATTAGTTTTGTTTCGGAATGATATTTATGAAAAACTTCGTTTTTCATAAATAAAGATTTCCTAATATATTTTTTAGGAATATTTTTAGATCTTGATACTTTTAAATTTTCTTTTGAATCGGATTTACTGTATAACCTAAATACTTCGATTATATCTTTTAAGTCATTAAGATTAGTTGTCTCATTAACAGAAATGGAAATAGTATTTTCATCTGGATAGTAAAAATTAATTTCTTTTTCTTCGGCAATTTTAATAATATTTGGCTTTTTTGCTTCTACTCTTATGGTATCAAAAAAGGTCTCATTTAAATTTTTAAATCCCATTTTAGATAGTGCTTCTGAAAGTGATGTAGCATGACTATGAACTTTATTTCCAATTTCTTTTAGCCCTTCTGGACCATGGTATACTGCGTACATTCCAGCCATTACAGCCAATAAAACCTGTGCTGTACAAATATTAGATGTAGCTCGATCCCTTTTAATGTGTTGTTCTCTAGTTTGTAGCGCCATCCTTAGAGCTCTTTGTCCGTCAGTATCAACTGTAACTCCTATAATTCTGCCAGGAATATTTCTTTTAAATTCTTTTTTGGTAGCAAAATAACCAGCATGTGGACCGCCATAACCTAAGGGAATTCCAAATCTTTGTGTACTTCCAACAACTACATCTGCGCCCATTGAACCAGGGTCTTTCAGTAATGTTAGACTTAAAATGTCAGATGCTACAGCTACTTTGATTTCATTACTTTTACATTTTTGGACAAAAGGTTCGATATCACAAATATTTCCGTTAGAGGAAGGGTATTGAACTATTGCTCCAAAAAACGTGTTATCTAAATTTACATTTTCAATTTTATCAATTACAAGCTCAATTCCAAGAGGATTAGATCTAGATTTTAGCAGAGATAATGTTTGCGGAAATATATCATCAGCAACATAAAATTTAACAGTATTACTTTTCTTCTGATTTCTACTTCTAACTGAAAAAAGTAAAGACATCGCTTCAGCCGCTGCGGTACCCTCGTCTAATAACGAAGCATTAGCAAGTTCCATTCCTGTTAAATCAGAAATCATCGTTTGAAAATTAAGAAGAGCCTCAAGCCTTCCTTGTGCTATTTCTGCTTGATATGGAGTATATGCAGTATACCAACCTGGATTTTCTAAAATGTTTCTTTGAATTACCGCAGGTAAATATGATCTGTTATAGCCCAAACCAATGTAGGTTTTAAAAACCTTATTTTTGGATGAAATTGTTTTAAGATGCATCAGGTAATCTGATTCACTCATTTCATCATCAAGCTGCATATCTTTAGTTAATCTAATATTTTCAGGGATAGTTTCTTTGATCAAAGTTTTAAGAGAGTCAACACCAATTTTATGCAGCATTAAATCAACTTCTTCTTTTCTTGGACCTATATGTCTGTTTAAAAATAATTCGGTTTTCATAAAAAATTTGATGAGGTTAAATGTAAATAATTAAATAGATTTTTATATTGTTAAAAATTATAAATAATGAACAAGATTTGTGGGTTTATTAACAACAAAAATTAAGTCTATTTTAGATTATTATATTGATTCGAGTTTTCATGTTTCATTATGTACAATATGCTATGTCCTACTAATATACAATCAGGTTTATTTTAGCATAGAAATAACAGATTATATTTTTTATGATTTACTGTTTATTTTCGGTACAACTTACTTTGCATATAACTTTATTAAATTTTATGAAATTTTAGTATCAAAAAGTAAACCAATATATATTTTGACTTGGGTTTTTTTTATACTAGCTATAATATGCTTATTATTTTCTGTTTTTATTTTTTTTCTATTTCCTTTAACAAAGCAAATTATCTCAGTTTTTATTGCCTTTTTAACTATTTCTTATACAATTCCATTTTATAAGAAATATACTTTAAGATCTAACCCATTAATAAAAATTTTAACAATTTCGATTTCATGGGTATTTATAATAGTGGTTCTTCCATTTATTGAAATATTAGACATTTGTTTTTTGACATATTATTCGGTTGTTATTTTTCTTATGGTAACAGTTCAAATGGTTCCTTTTGAGATTAGAGATGCAAAATTAGATGCTTACCATACAAAGAACAGTGTAAATATTTATGGATTAAAATTGGTTAAAAAAATAGGATATATTTTATTGTTTTCAATTTTAGTTTTTCAAATTATCTTTTCTATAATAAATGACAACTTTAAGATTCAGGCTTCTTCACTAATAATATTAGTTATTATGGCTTTATTAATCAGAAAATCAACGAGTAATCAGTTTAAATATTATAGTTCTTTACTGGTTGAGTCGGTTCCTATTTACTGGCTGATTATAGATTTATTGTTATAATTCTTTTTCTGAATCAATTACTTTTTGTTCTAACTGCTTTTTAAACTCAATTAGTTTTTGAGTAATAATCTCATCTGATAAACCTATAATTTGTGCAGCTAAAATACCAGCATTTTTAGCTCCGTTTAGAGCTACAGTGGCTACAGGAACACCATTAGGCATTTGTAGTATTGATAAAACAGAATCCCAACCATCAATTGAATTTCTTGATTTTACTGGCACACCGATTACGGGAAGAGTGGTTATTGAAGCAATCATTCCCGGCAGATGAGCAGCACCACCAGCACCAGCAATAATAACTTTAATTTTGTTATTTTTTGCATTACTGGCATATTTGAACATTCTATCAGGTGTTCTATGAGCAGAAACAATATTTAATTCGGATTCAATGCCAAATTCTTTTAAAACATCAATTGCATCTTGCATGACTGGAAGGTCACTTTTACTGCCCATAATAATCCCTACTTTTTTCATGATGTAACTTTAATTTTATTCTTAATTGATTTTCCGATTTCTATTGCCTTACTAATATCTTCGTTAACTATTGTAATATGCCCCATTTTTCTATTTAATCTTGATTTTTTCTTTCCGTAAATATGGATAAATACACCAGGAATATCAAAAATATCATTTATATTTTTATAAACCGCATTTCCTTCTTCCATATTTTCACCAACTAAATTCACCATAATACCTGGTATCAAAATTTCAGTTTCACCAAGTGGAAGATTTAAGACACTTCTTATATGTTGGTCGAATTGTGATGTCATACAACATTCGATTGTGTGGTGACCCGAATTGTGTGGTCTTGGAGCCACCTCATTTATAAGTATTTCATTATTATGAGTTAAGAATAATTCAACAGCGAGTAAACCAACCGTTTCAAATTTTTCAGATATTTCTTTGGCAATTTTAATGGCTTTTTCTTCTATCTTTTTTGAAATATTTGCAGGACACATAACATAATCAACAAGATTAGACTTTTCGTTGAATTCCATTTCAACAACAGGAAAACATTTTATATTTCCGTCATTATTTCTTGAAACTATTACTGACAATTCTTTTTTAATTGAAACTTTTTCTTCAATTAAACACTGATGGTTATATGAGAATTCTAAATCTTGAATATTTTTTATTATTTTAACCCCTTTACCATCATATCCAAACCTGGAGCTTTTCCAAACAAATGGAAATTCAAAATTATCTTGAAAAAAATTTCTCTTAAGTTCATCAAGACTAGAATAATTCTTAAATTTTGATGTGGGAAAAAAGTTTTTTTTGTAAAAGTTTTTTTGATCAGATTTGTTCTGGATAATCTTTAAGGTTTGTGGAGATGGATAAACTTTTTTACCCAATTTTTGCAAAAATTCAAGCGCATTTGTATCTACATTTTCTATTTCAACAGTTATGATATCAACTTTTTTTCCAAAATTAATTACATCTTCATAGTTGGTTATATCACCGATTATAAACTCATCTGCCATTTTATTGCATGGTGCATCATTATTTGAATCCATCACTTTAGTATGAAGGTCATATCTTTTTGCATAATGAAGAAGCATTTTGCCTAGTTGCCCACCACCAAGAATACCAAGTTTAAAATCTGAACTAAAAAATTGCATAAACTTCTAATTTCTTAATCTTTATGTAAAAATACATTTTAATATTTAATGAATTAGATATTAATCTTACCAAAGATTATATTTGTCTTTTAAATAAAAATTAAAATGAAAAATATTGTATTGTTTGGTCCTCCAGGCGCAGGAAAAGGAACTCAGGCAGAGAAAATTAAACATAAATATGATTTATTTCATATTTCAACGGGTGACGTGTTCAGGTATAACATCAAAAATAACACGAAGTTGGGTGTTTTAGCTAAACAATATATGGATAAGGGAGATCTGGTACCGGATCAGCTTACAATTGATATGTTAAGTGATGTAGTTAAAAGTAATATTGATGTAAATGGATTTATCTTTGATGGCTTTCCTAGAACAGAAAGTCAGGCTGAAGCATTAGATAAATTATTAATTAAATTTAATACATCAATTTCTGGAATGATTGCACTTGAAGTTGATGATGATATACTGATCAAAAGATTACAGGAAAGAGGAAAGATAAGTGGTAGATCGGATGATTTAAATAGTTTAATAATCAAAAATAGAATAAAGGAATACTACAGCAAAACAGCGATTTTAAAAACATTTTATCAAAGAAAAAACTGTTATTTTGGAGTTGATGGTTTTGGTTCAATTGAGGAGATAACTTTAAGAATTACCAGTGTTATTAATAAATTATAAATTTATCCAATGACTGAAGGCAATTTTGTTGATTATGTTAAAATTAATTTAGCTTCAGGCAAAGGAGGTAAAGGTTCCACCCATCTTAGAAGAGAAAAATTTGTTGCAAAGGGAGGTCCTGACGGCGGCGATGGCGGAAGGGGAGGTCATGTAATTTTAAAAGGTAATTCAAATTACTGGACTTTATATCACTTAAAGTTTAAGAGACATTTTAAGGCTGAAAATGGTTATGATGGAGGAAAAAGTAGATTAACTGGAGCAAATGGAAATGATATATATATTCAGGTTCCTCTAGGGACTGTTGTTAAGAATTCAGCAGATCAAAAAACCCTTTTTGAAATTACAGACGATGGAGAAGAGAAAATAGTTTGTGAAGGTGGAAAAGGGGGTAGAGGAAATTGGCACTTCAAATCCTCTACAAATCAAACTCCTAGATATGCTCAACCCGGGCTTGGAAAGGAGGAAAAGCATATTACATTAGAATTAAAGGTTTTAGCAGATGTTGGTTTAGTTGGATTTCCAAACGCAGGTAAATCTACATTATTATCTGTTGTTACCGATGCAAAACCAAAAATTGCAGATTATGAATTCACAACACTTAAGCCAAATTTAGGAATTGTTAAATATCGCGATTACAAATCGTTCATCATGGCTGATATTCCTGGTATAATTGAGGGGGCTTCTGAAGGAAAAGGACTTGGTCATTATTTTTTAAGACATATTGAAAGAAATTCGACATTATTATTTATGATACCTTCAGATTCTGATGATATTGTAAAAAGTTATAATATTCTTCTTGGTGAATTAAAAAAATATAATCCAGAAATGTTAGATAAAAGTAGATTAATTGCTATTACCAAGTGTGATTTATTAGACGATGAATTGACAGATGAGATAATGAAAGATATCAAAAAATCAATAAATATTGACTTTATTTTTATTTCATCTCTTTCTAATACTGGTCTTATTGAACTAAAGGACAAAATCTGGAAAATGTTAAATTAAAATATACAATGCAAAATTATAAAACGTTTTTTTTGGGAATTTTATTTTTATTTCATTTGTCTTTTTATGCTCAAAATTACAAATTAGATTCTTTGTTGAGTATTCATGAAAATAATAAAGAAAATGAGAAAATTTTAATACTTATAGGAGAAAGTTATGCCAAAGAAAAAAAATGGGAATTGGCAATAAAATTTTATTCTAAACTGGTTGATTTACAGCCAAATAATTCAGATTATTTATATAGACTTGGGGGTACACAGGCAGCATATTCTGAAAAAATAAGTAAATTGAAAGTTTTACAATTAATCAATAAAGCAAAATATAATCTCGTTAAATCATCAAATTTAGATCCTAGAAATATTTTCAGTAGATGGGTTTTAGTTCAAATTCTCACTGAAATGCCTGCTTTTTTAGGTGGTGATAAGAATAAAGCTAAATTATACTGTGAGGAGATATCCAATATTTCTAAAATTCACGGATTATTATCAAAACAATACTTGTATCATTATCAAAATAATTTGGTTAAACTTCACATTGTTGAAGATAAAATTATTTCATTAATAAGATCAAAACCAATTACATTTAACTTTAATTATTTTAATTATAAAGTTGGAATATTGCTGATCAAAGAAAAATACAAAAATTATTCCATTGCTGATAAATATCTTCTTAATTACATTAAAGAATACTCATCTGCAGACAGGTTTTCTATTGCTGAGGCATATTATTTTCTTGCCTTTAGCAAGTATAAACAAGGACATGCAAGTTCTTTACGATATTTAGATAAATCAAAGTATATCATTAATAAATCAAAGTATAAGGACGATGATTTGGTTAAAAAGGTAGAAGCGTTATATAAAAAAATATCTAAATGAGAGTACACTTTATTGCAATAGGTGGGGCAGCTATGCATAATCTTGCAATTGCTTTGAAATTAAAAGGTTATCATATTTCCGGAAGTGATGATATAATTAATAATCCTTCATTTTCAAGATTAAAAAAACATAATTTATTACCAGAGAATCAAGGATGGTTTAAAGAAAAAATTTCAAAAAAAATTGATATAATTATTTTGGGTATGCATGCAAAGGCTGATAACCCCGAATTATTAAGGGCCAAGGAAATTGGATTACAAATTTATTCCTACCCAGAATTCATTTTTAACCAATCAAAAAATAAAATTAGAATTGTTATAGCTGGCAGTCATGGTAAAACATCAATTACAGCTTTAATTTTACATGTTTTAATGAATCAAAATATTGAAACTGATTATATGGTGGGTGCCCAGCTTGATGGGTTTGAAGTAATGGTAAAGTTATCTGAGTCAAGTAGATTTATTATTTTAGAAGGTGATGAATATTTATCTTCTGTAATTGACCCAAGACCTAAATTTCACATTTATAAGCCTCATATAGCTCTTTTAAGTGGAATTTCGTGGGATCACATTAATGTGTTTAAAACTTTTGAAGATTATATAAAACAATTTGAAATATTTATTGATTCCATTTTAAATCAAGGAAAATTGGTTTATAATTTTAGTGATAAGGAATTAAATAGTATTATTCAATCAAAAAATAATAGTATTGAATGTATTCCTTATTCTATACCTAATCACAAAATTATCAATGGTGTGTCTTTTATTGATTTTAACAATAAATTATACAGACTTAAGATTTTTGGTAAGCACAACCTTCAAAATATCGCTGGAGCTCATCTTGTTTGTAACTTAATTGGAGTTAAAAGCGAAGATTTTTATAATGCTTTAGCGTCATTTAACGGTGCAAGTAATAGGCTTGAGTTGATTTACAAGACTTCTAATTCTGTTATCTATAAAGATTTTGCACATTCTCCCAGTAAAGTCAAAGCTACAACAAACGCTGTAAAAGAGCAGTTCAATAACAAAAGGTTAATTGCCTGTTTTGAGCTACATACGTATAGTAGTCTTAATCCAATTTTTTTAAAAAAATATGAAAACACTTTAGATAGCGCTGACGAATGTGTAATATACTATTCAGAAAAGAATATGAAAATTAAAAGATTAAAACCTATTGATTCGAATCTAATTTCTAAGTCATTTAATCATAGAAATTTAGTTGTTGTTGATGATCATAAAAAATTTGAAGATAAAGTTCTCTCATTTGATTTATCAAATACGGCATTACTTATGATGAGTTCTGGAAAATTTGGAGGTTTTGATTTAGATAAATTAAAAAGTTTATAAATGAAGTGTATTAAAAATATTTTTTTCGATTTAGATCATACACTTTGGGATTTTGATAAAAATTCTGATTTAACTTTTCATAAAATATTAAAAAAAAATAATGTTAAAATAGATGTATCTAAATTTTTAGATACATATCATCCAATTAACAGGCATTATTGGAATTTATACAGAGAAGATAAAGTTACTAAGTCGCATTTGAGATATTATAGACTTTCGGATACATTTAAGGAATTAAAGTTTAAAATTAATGATGAGATAGTAAACAAACTAGCGATAGATTATATTAAGCATTTATCAGATTTTAATTACCTAATTCCTGATACTATTTTAACATTAGATTACCTTCATTTAAAATATAATATGCATATTATAACCAATG
>CEWO01019610.1_pt1 | contig 18550 bp, 14 predicted proteins | sample 361561 | NCBI WGS metagenome assembly CEWO01 (sample SAMEA2623627, study PRJEB7988) | marine metagenome | isolation source: saline water (ENVO:00002010), including
TGTATCACCTATTGTCAAGCTCGGGCCATTTCGATTTAGAAAGAATTGCCAAGCCAGGCGAAAAAAGGGATACATGATCAGCTACTCCAGTTTACGGAGGAATTGCTGCTTTGAGTTCTGACGTCAAGGTTGGTGGTGTAGAATTCGAAAAAAGGTCTCTTGCCGACAGGAAGCTAAACACCTAAAAGTTGTGTAGATAATCTATTGAGAATAAAAATGGCTCCCATCTTTGCAATACCCTACATGATTCTAAATGTCGCTTGGTTCTTCATTATTGCACATTTTATTATGAGCTGGCTGATCGCTTTTAATGTGTTGAACCTTCACCAGCAGATAGTTGGACAAATTTGGCAAAGTCTTAATCGCCTCCTAGATCCTATTTATAGACCTATACGTCAGTATTTACCTAATTTAGGAGGGCTTGATCTCGCGCCTTTGGCGGCGTTGATTATTATAGCTGCCTTACAATACACATTAGTTTATTATGGCGTTTAACCAATTTTTAAAGATATTTCCTACAGCGGCCTTTTAGAAGAAGTATTTGGGTTTAGTTCTTTTCGGCCTGGACAAGAAGTTATTGTTAAAGCCGTAACTGAGGGTCAGGACGTGTTGGCTATCATGCCAACGGGTGCTGGTAAATCACTATGCTTCCAACTACCAGCCCTACTGCGTGATGGAGTTACAATTGTAATTTCACCATTGATTGCATTAATGCGTGATCAAGTTCGAGCACTTTTAGCAGTTGGAGTTAACGCAGGAGCCCTAACGTCTGGAAACACCCAAGATGAGACAGATTTGGTGTGGGACTCGATAGAACGTGGGGAGCTCAAAATTCTTTACGTGACGCCTGAACGTCTTGCTGCAGGATCAGCGCTGGGCATGCTTCGCCGAATTGGCGTTACCATGATTGCTGTTGATGAAGCACATTGTGTTTCGCAGTGGGGACATGATTTTAGACCAGACTATTTACGTATTGGAGATTTGCGCAAAAATTTAGGTGTTCCTCTTGTAGCCTTTACGGCTACCGCGGATGCAGAAACAAGAGAAGAGATTGTTAAAAAACTCTTTGATGGAACTACCCCATCAAGTTTCCTTCATGGTTTTGATCGGCCCAATCTACATTTAGCTTTCTCTGCAAAAGATAATCCTCGTAAGCAAATATTAAAATTTGCAAAGGACCGTAAAGGCCAGTCGGGCATTGTGTATTGTGGAACGCGGGCCAAAACGGAAACTCTATCTAAGGCATTAAGTGAAGCTGGCCATTTAACTTGTCATTATCACGGGGGTATGGATGCTGAAGACCGACGATTTGTCGAAGCTCGTTTTCAGAGTGAAGATGGTTTAATAGTGGTAGCTACAATTGCTTTTGGTATGGGAGTTGATAAGCCAGATATCCGATGGGTAGCGCATGCTGATCTCCCAAAATCAATAGAGGCATATTATCAAGAAATTGGGCGAAGTGGGCGAGATGGAGTGCCTGCTGAAACATTGACGCTTTTTGGTGCTGATGATATCCGATTACGTCGTTCGCAGATTGACGAGAGCTTAGCACCAGAAGATCGAAAAATAGCAGATCATGTAAGATTAAATGCTTTGCTCGGTTTGGCGGAGGCGCGTATTTGCCGACGTGTGACTTTATTAAATTATTTTGGTGATAGTGCTGTAGAGTGTAACAATTGCGACCTTTGTGATAATCCACCGGAATTATTTGATGGAACAGAGGCAGTGCGTAAGGCTTTATCGGCTATTCTTCGTACGGGTGAGTGGTTCGGCACAAATCATTTAATTGATATTTTACGTGGTAATGAAACCGATAAAGTGCGGGAAAGAGAACATCAAGGCCTGCCCACTTTTGGAGTTGGCAAAGATATTGGCAGGGCACAATGGCAGGTTATTTTTCGACAAATGATGGGTTATGACCTAATTCGTCCTGACCCTTTGCGCCATGGTGGGTTAAGATTAACTGAAAAAGCCAGACCATTATTAAATGGAACGATGGAAATAAAACTGCGCAAGGATAGTATTTCAGCAGTTAATGATAGCCGTTCAACCATCAAATTATTAGTCTCTGACGAAGACGCGCCACTTTTATCTGCCTTGAAGGCCAAAAGACGCGCATTAGCAGAGCAGCAAAAGGTGCCAGCCTACATAGTATTTAATGATAAAACACTCATTGAGATGGCTGAATGTCGCCCTAAAAATTTGGATGATATGGCAGTTTTGAGTGGAATTGGTGCAAAAAAACTAGAACGCTATGGGCTGGCTTTTTTGTCGGTTATTACTGGTCAAAAGGAAAATGTTCATCCATCTCGCCGCAAAATGGCTGGTCGACCTGAAGCAGAGGTTTTTGATCAGCTATTAAAAGCTCAACAGACTTTAGAGCGTGGACCACTAAAAGTAGATAAGCCTCTTTCGTGTTCCAGAAAAACGCTGACGAACATAGCAAAAATACGACCTGCTAATCTTAATGAGTTAAGCCAAATCCCCGGTATGACCAATGCTCAAATAGAACGTTTTGGAAGTGCCTTTATCGAGATCTTGCAGTTGCTGTGATGTGCGCTAAATTACCACCAATGGGAGGTTAAAAGATGCTCGTCTGTATTTCACCAGCTAAAAAATTGAACTGGGCACCCGTCGAACGGATGGACCTTACGCAACCAGATTTCGAAAAAGATGCCTTAAATCTTGTTAAGGTTGCACGTAAATTATCTGTTCAGGATTTAGAAAAGTTAATGTCGATTAGCCCAAGTTTGGCACAACTTAACAAAAATCGCTTTCATGAGTACGATGCATCTCCAAAAGATGATGCTCAAAGGCCTGCCGCATTTGCTTTTGCGGGAGATACCTTTCAAGGGTTGGAAGCTTCAAGCCTTAGCGATGACGATATGCGTTGGGCTCAAGACCATTTGCGAATTCTCTCAGGACTTTATGGTATTTTGCGGCCACTGGATAATATTCAAGCTTACCGTCTTGAAATGGGCAGCAGACTCAAAACAAACAGAGGTCGGTCGCTGTATGACTACTGGGGTAAACTGATTTCAAACTCTTTAAACGACCAAGCAGAGAAGACGGGGTCAAAGTTTCTTGTTAATTGTGCAAGCCAAGAATACTTTGGATCGGTTGATTTAAAAGCTTTATCTGTGCCTGTGATTACTCCAAAATTTTTAGAATTCAAAGATGGCAAGGAAAAGATGGTTAGCTTTTATGCTAAAAAGGCACGGGGTGCCATGGCACGATTTGTGATTCAAAATAGGCTTATAGACAAGCAACAAGTTTCTGAGTTTGACTTAGGTGGATACGTGTATCAACCCAATCAATCTTCGGCTGAAAGCCCAGTCTTTCTAAGAGATTACCCAGATTGATCATTGAAAATTTGAGTTGCATATTTTTTTAAATATATTTTGAGCCAAGGAGTGAATTGTTCGGGTTCATTATTTATTCTTTCATACAAATCTTTTAAACTTTCCCAACGGAGATCCATTACTTCATCTGGGTTAGGTTGGACCAAAACATTATTAGATTGCAGTACAAAAAGTTCTACCACTTCATGCTCAATCATGTTGTTACCTACATCTGCTGAATATTCTATAGTGGCTTGATAGGTAGGGGTATGTCCAACTATTCCAAGTTCTTCGTTTAGTCTCCGTACAGCACAATTCAGACCTGTTTCGTTCCAATTTGGATGCGTACAACATGCATTGGTCCAAAGTCCGGGGGTGTGGTATTTTTTTAAAGCCCGACGTTGTAGGAGCGTCTCGGATCCTTGCATAACGAACACAGAAACGGCTTTATGACGTAACCCCTGCAGATGAGCTTGCATTTTTTCTACTGGCTTTAATTGACCGTCTACCCAGGTAGGGATTCGTGTTTCCATAAATTAACTCTGATCTTTATCCTGTGTTATAGCGATAAAAGAATTAAAGGAAAAGCAGCTGGTCCAACATGTTTAGATAAAGATCTTTTGTCGGATTTATTTTTTAAACTTTTTAATTCGGCCAAAATGCCGCAGAAATTTAGGTGAAACTCAGCAAAATAACTATGGAATTTTGTGTTGTTTGCCTTATGTACTTCTCAAAGTTACTCTAACGTAAGTTTAACAGGATATCTCTAAATGTCGTTCGACACGTTTTTCAAAAATCAAATCGAGAGTTTGAAGGAGGAAGGCAACTATCGTTACTTCGCCGATTTAGAAAGACGGATAGATCATTTTCCGCGCGCGACTAATCATTTTAAAGGTGGCACTAGAGAGGTCAAGGTTTGGTGTTCCAACGATTATCTAGGTATGGGTCAACACCCCAAGGTTATTTCTGCAATGCAAGAGGCAGTGGGCCGAAGCGGAGCTGGCGCAGGTGGAACTCGAAATATTAGTGGTACAAACCATGATCACTTGCTGCTTGAAAGTGAGATTGCTGATCTACATGATAAAGATTCTGCGTTATTGTTTACATCCGGATATGTTTCCAACTGGACCACACTATCTACTCTTGGGTCCAAAATTCCAAATGTGGTCATCCTATCGGATGCCAATAACCACGCTTCCATGATAGAGGGAATTAGGCAATCGAGGGCGGATAAAGTCATTTGGGCTCATAATGACGTTGAAGATCTAGATAGGAAATTATCAGCCTGTGGTGATCGCCCAAAGATCGTGGCTTTTGAAAGCATATATTCAATGGACGGAGATATTGCGCCAATTTCCGCAATATTAGACATATGCGAAAAACATGGTGCTTTAACATATTTGGACGAGGTTCATGCGGTTGGAATGTATGGTGATCGAGGTGGTGGCATCAGTGAAAAAGAAGGCCTAGCCCATCGAATAGATATTATCGAGGGCACATTAGGTAAAGCAGTTGGTTGTGTCGGCGGTTACATTACAGGTTCAGCGGAAATGTGTGACTTTATTCGTTCCTTTGGTTCTGGCTTTATTTTTACTACTGCCTTGCCGCCATCAATAGCTGTTGCGGCACGGACTTCAATTGCGCACCTTAAGGTCAGTGATGCTGAACGTATAGGTCAACGCGCGCAGGTGGCTAGGTTAAGAGCAGGATTAGATCTTGCTGGTATCCCACATATGAAAAATGAGAGCCACATTGTACCTGTAATGATAAAAGATCCAATTAAAACTAAGATGTTGGCAGATTATCTGATGGATCAATTTGGGATTTATGTACAACCTATAAATTACCCAACCGTTCCTAAGGGTACTGAACGGTTACGATTTACGCCGTCACCTCTACACACAGACGCTGATGTCGATTATTTAATTGCTGCCATGTCAAATCTATGGGGCCAATGTGCTCTCTCTAGAGCCGTTGCCTAGTCTTTTAATAATTTTTTGAACATATTAGTCGGGCTTTGGGTGGAAGGCTGAGATGAAGAGCTGTTTAATTGCATTTTTAACATTTTTTATTTCTACATCTGTGCTGGCTGATGGCTTTGCGTCAACTGGCAATCCTGAGCTGGGCGAAAGTGCTTTTAAAAAACAATGTGTTGCTTGCCATGTAGTTGTTAATAAAGTTGGCAAAAAGCTAGCAGGTCGCAATGGTAGAACAGGTCCCAACCTATATGGTTTAGCTGGTACCGTTGCTGGTATGGTTGAAGGATATAGGTACGGAAAGTCGATTGTTACTGCTGGCTCTGAGAACGGGCTGATTTGGAGTGAACAAACCTTTGTTGCATATGTTCAAGACCCAAGAGGCTTTCTTAGAAATTTTTTAGGTGATAAGAAAGCCCGTGCGAAGATGACCTATAAAGTACGTAAACAAAAAGACGCCCTCAACATTTATGCTTATCTGTTGAGCCTCTCTGAAAATAAATAAGTTTCTGATTTATGCACGAGTTTTCAAAAGTGTAAGTTGTTACATTCGTTCGATTGCAATCGCAATACCCTGTCCACCACCAATACACATTGTGGCGAGACCTCTTTTATTATTACAGCGCTCAAGTTCTGCCATGAGCTTAACCATGATGATAGCCCCAGTAGCTCCAACAGGGTGGCCCAACGCAATGGCGCCTCCATTTGGGTTTACACGTTTGGGATCGATTCCAAGCTCTTGGTTTACAGCGAGGGCCTGCGCTGCAAAAGCCTCATTACTTTCTACTACATCAAAATCATCAATTTTTAAGCCAACTTTAGTAAGTAAGTTTCTAACCGCTGGTACAGGTCCAATTCCCATCACAGAGGGACGCACTCCTGCATGTCCGTAGCCTAAAATACGAAACTTTGGTTTAAGTCCAGCCTGCTCCGCAGCGCTGGAACTTGCTAAAACAATTGCAGCTGCGCCATCGTTTATACCAGATGCGTTTCCTGCTGTAACAGTTCCACCTTCTTGGAATACAGTTCGAAGTCCTGCTAATGTTTCTGACGTTGTATCTTTTGGGTGCTCATCAATGCTAAAATTAACCAAGTCTCTTTTAATTTTGGTTTCGATAGGAGTGATCTGGTCAATAAAACGACCCTCTGAAATTGCTGCTGCTGCGCGCTTTTGGCTTTCAAGTGCAAATGCATCTTGATGTTTCCGGGTAATTGCATGCTCTTTTGCAACATTTTCAGCAGTAACGCCCATATGGCCTGTGCCAAAAGGACAGTGTAATGCTCCCAACATCATGTCCAGTGTTTTAACGTCACCCATTTTTTGGCCCCATCTTTGAGACTGCATGATATAGGGTGACCGGCTCATATTTTCTGATCCCCCGGCAAGGCCAAATTCTGCATCACCAAGCATTAGTGATTGTGCTACTGATACAATTGCCTGTAACCCAGAACCGCAAAGGCGGTTTACATTCATCGCTGGGGTGCTTTCTGAAATACCTGCCTGGAGTGCGGCGACCCGTGACAGGTACATATCGCGTGGTTCAGTATTTATGACATGTCCAAATGCTACCAGCCCAATTTGCTCGCTTTCAACTTGTGCTCTTGATAGGGCGGCTTTTGCTACTGTAGCTCCAAGATCGATGGGTGTTATTCCAGCTAAGCTACCGCCAAACGAACCAATTGCAGTACGAGTACCACCAAGAATTACGATATCTCTCATTGTACCTCTCATTTTTTTAAACTTTATCTTGCTAATCATTGGAGGGAAAGCCAAACCTAACGATACATGAATTGCAAATTAGAACAAAACATGAACAAATATTATTTAGAATCACCTGTACAGTAAATTTTCATGTTTGATCCTGACGTTATTAATTCACAAAAAAAAGAAATTCCGTGGGCGGAATTTCAGGCCTGTTCAAATTTTACTTTTCTTAAGGGTGGTTCACATCCTGAAGAGTATATGAACCGCGCAGCATTACTGGGCTTATCAGCAATTGCAATTGCTGATGAAAACTCTGTAGCTGGGATTGTAAGAGCACATACGCGAGCACAAGAAATTAAACGCTTGGTAGCAGAACGAAAGTTATTTGATACTTCCACTGGTCTGATTGGCCCTCCTGCTCCGATTGGTTTAGATCGTAGCCCATCTGCTCAAATTTATAATATACCACGTCTAGTCCCCGCTGCGAAGATTATGCTGAACGATGGATTTACAATTACCTCTTTACCAAAAGGGCGAGAAGGGTGGGGACAATTATGTCGTTTAATTTCGTGTGGAAGGTTACGTGCAGAAAAAGGCAAGTGCCATATTGAATTTGAAGATTTGCTCAAATTTGGAGGTGGCCAACTTTTTTTAGTTCACCCACCAAAAATTTTAAAAGTTCATAAGCTTAAAGCTTCATGGACATCAAAAATTTCTAGATTATCTCAAATCTTTTCTCAAGATGTAATGTTACTCCTAGCACCTAAATATGATGGTCAAGATATGATACATTTTGCTGATTTGTTGCAGATTTCGATAAAACTATCACTACCTTTAGTAGCTTCTGCAGCACCAGTTATGCATCATGGGTCACGTCGTAAACTTACTGACGTATTAACAGCAATACGTTTGGGAGTACGGGTGGATACTTTGGGGCGGGCGGCACAGGTAAACGCAGAGCAACGACTGCGCTCTGCTTCAGAAGCTGCGACGTTATTTAAGGGCTATTCACATGCTTTGGAGCAAACAGCACTTTTGTTAAAGCGTTTAAAGTTTTCTTTGGATACATTGCGTTATGAGTACCCAGCAGAGTCAAATGAGAATGAATCACCTAAAGATCGGTTGCGGCGCTTAGCTTATAGAGGGTTAGCTTGGCGTTACCCAAATGGGACAACAAATAAGGTTAAGCGGCTTATAGAACACGAGCTATTATTGATTGAAAAATTAGAATATGAACCATATTTTTTAACTGTTAATGATATTGTGAGCTTTGCGCGATCCCGTGGAATTCTATGTCAAGGTCGAGGATCAGCAGCAAATTCCGTTGTGTGTTATTGTCTAGGTATAACTTCTGTAAGCCCAGAAATTGGTACTATGGTATTTGAGCGGTTTGTTTCAGAAGCCCGAAATGAACCCCCTGATATTGACGTTGATTTTGAACATGAGCGTCGTGAAGAAGTAATCCAGCATATCTATGAGCGCTATGGGCGTCACCGAGCAGGGCTATGCGCCACAGTGGTACATTACCGTGGTAAGCGAGCTATTCGTGAAGTTGGTCGTGCTATGGGATTGTCAGAGGATACAATTGGCGCCCTTTCATCTCAGCTCTGGGGGTCTTTTCCAAGAAAAGGCCTGAGCGTCAACCAAATGACAGAAATTGGGCTGGATATTAATGACCCTCACTTACAGAAAACAATGATTTTGATACATGAGATAATTGGCTTTCCAAGACATCTTTCGCAGCACGTTGGTGGTTTTATTGTGACTGATGGGCGGTTGGATGAATTGGTGCCCATTGAAAATGCTACAATGGATGGCCGTACAGTGATCTGCTGGGACAAGGATGATATTGATAGCTTGGGTATTTTGAAAGTAGATATTTTATCTCTTGGAATGCTGACTTGCATTCGCAAGGCCTTTGATTTGATTAGCATGCATTACAATATTGATTACACTTTGGCTACACTGCCTCCTGAAGACCCAGCTGTTTATGACATGCTTTGTCGCGCTGATAGTTTGGGAGTTTTCCAAGTAGAAAGTCGGGCACAGATGAATTTCTTGCCGCGTATGCGTCCCCGCACTTTCTATGACTTAGTAATTGAAGTAGCTATAATCCGCCCGGGCCCTATCCAAGGTGACATGGTGCACCCATATATTCGCCGCCGGAATGGGGAAGAGGAGATTAATTTCCCCTCTGATGAGTTGGGTGCAGTATTGGGCAAAACTTTGGGGGTACCTCTGTTTCAAGAGCAAGCTATGCAAATTGCCATTGTTGGGGCTGGGTTTTCTCCAGACCAAGCAGATCGCCTACGTCGTTCTTTAGCTACATTTAAAAAGCATGGGAATGTTAGTGAATTCAAATCCTCTTTTATGTCTGGCATGCAACGCAATGGTTATGATGAGGATTTTTCTAAAAGATGTTTCTCACAGATAGAGGGTTTTGCGTCATATGGATTTCCCGAAAGTCATGCCGCGAGTTTTGCTTTATTGGTTTATGCTTCAAGTTGGTTGAAGCATTACCATCCTGGAATATTTAGTTGTGCTTTACTTAATTCTCAGCCCATGGGGTTTTATGCTCCAGCACAAATTGTGCGTGATGCACGAGAACACCAGGTACAGGTACGCCCTGTATGCGTTAATGCTAGTTTCTGGGACAATGTCATGGAACCGGATGGAAGAGGTGGATTAGCTATACGTTTGGGATTTCGTCAAATTAAGGGGATGTCAGAAGATGAAGTTTCATGGCTCACAAGCGCTCGAGGAAACGGCTATATCAGCGTAGAGTCTGTTTGGAAAAAGGCAGGGTTGCATCCAAAATCAATACAAATTTTAGCTGAAGCGGATGCATTTTGTAGCTTAGATCTGCCTCGACGTGAGGCTCTTTGGGCTGCTAAGGCAATTATTTCTCAAAAACCTCTGCCACTTTTCTCACAAGATTTGGAAGGGGAGGCTATTTTAGAAGAAAAGGTATATTTGCGTCAGATGACAGAGGGTGAGGAAGTAATTGAAGATTACGTAGCTATGCGATTGACCTTGCGAGCACATCCGGTAGCGCTAATCCGGCATCTTTTGACTCCTGAAATGTGCTAAGTGCAGATTGCATTAAGTTAATTAACGGCAAGAAAGTTAGTTAGATTTATAAAATGGACTGTAATTTCTCTAATAAAGAAATACCTGCAAATCCATCTACGGGCAAATTATGTGCAACCTGGTAGGCCTCAATAGCCTTTTTGGTATTAGGTCCAATAAATCCATCTGCACCTATAGTATCAAAGCCTAACTTTGTTAATTGATTTTGTAAAAATTTTATTTCTGATTGGCTCAGTCCACGGGGATCGCCACCAGGTGGAAACTTTAATGCGGGGCCACCTTGGAGCCGGTCTGCAAGGTGGCCCACGGAGATGGCATAAGCTGGTGAATTATTGTAGCGTAGCAAAGAATTAAAATTTTCTGACACTAGAAATGCTAATGACGAAGCCCCACCGGGTAAGATCAAACTGGCAATATAATTTTCTAGATTAGAGTTTTTAGATAACACGCCAAGGCTTTTCCAATCTTTCACCCACTGAGCATCATATTTAAGGAAACAGCCTAGGCCTTCGCTTTTAGACGAATATACAACCTGTCCCCAAGGTATCTTAGGGGTCCAGCCATGACAAATTAAAAAATGAGCAGTTGATGTTAAAGAATCTGTTGGGTCGTCTTCCCAAATATCCGGTTCTCCATTGACGGCTGATACTGCAAATTTGATATAAGACTTTGGCATGAATTGAGTGTGACCCATAGCGCCAGCCCAGCTCCCAAGAATTTGGTTGGGAGACTTAATGCCTTGATTGATAATTTCAAAGACAGCTAAAAGTTGTTCTTCAAACATTGATCGTCTACGCCCTTGGTAGGCCAGTGTAGATAATGCAGAAAGTACAGGGACATCCCCACGAATTCTGCCGTAGTTTGTTTCCATGCCCCAAATAGCAGCTACAATGTGACGATCTACCTTATGCTTAATTTCTATTTGATCAAACATTTTAGCATATTCTAATAGTGCAGCTTGGCCCTGAGAAATTCGTGTCTCGCTGACCATCATTTCAACATATTGCTGAAGGGTTTTTTGGGTTTCGGGCTGCGTCATATCAGCCTTCAATACGGTTGAGTTAGATTTTAAGAATGGAGAAACACGGTTAACAATTTCCGATGAGACCCCGCCGTCTAAAGCGCGCCTTAAAAAGTCAGTTTTCCAGCTTTCAAACGTCATTTCCTTTTTCGGGAAACCTTTCTGGATTTTCCCCTTTGGGAACCCTTTTTATAACTTGAATATCTTTTTTTGCGGCCTCCTTGACCTATTTGCAACTTGGAATTTTCTAATTCTAACAATTCTAAAATAATACCTCCCGTTACTGGTTTTGCTTCTGACAAGCGCACAAGAGTTTGTAGTCCTAAGCTAATTAACGTACCTGTTTCGGTGCCCCTCAGAGTCTGGGTATCGGGATCATGTTCAAAATATTCACGGCCTAAAGAGTGAATTGGGACTAGGCCATCGGCACCGGTTTCGTCTAATTTAACAAAGACACCAAACCTTGCCACACCTGATATACGTCCAGAAAACTCATTTCCAACTCGTTCTGCCATGAAGCTTGCTAAATATCGATCTGTTGTATCTCGCTCTGCCATCATAGAGCGTCGTTCAGTATCACTAATTTTTTTGGCAGTTTCATCTAACATCTCTATATCTTGCGGTGTCAATCCATCATCGTCCCAATTATGCGCTGTAATTAAGGCTCTATGTACTAGAAGATCAGCGTAACGTCGTATTGGAGATGTAAAGTGTGCATAATTTTTAAGGGCTAATCCAAAGTGGGACATATTATGTGGGCTATAATAAGCTTGCGTCATGGACCGTAATGTCGAAAGATTAATTAATTCTGCCTCATCCTTACCCGCTGCTGCCTTTAAAAGTTTATTGAGATGTTGGGTTCGTAAAATTTGTCCTTTAGCAAGAACCAATCCAACTGATTTTGCAGTTTCACGCAACGAATCTAATTTCTCGGGGCCTGGCTCTTCGTGCACGCGAAATAAAAACGGTTGATTCTTCGCAATCAAAGTTTCGGCAGCTGCTACATTAGCCAGTATCATGCATTCTTCAATCAACCGATGTGCGTCGAGACGATCTCGAAAATTTATTGAAGTCACTTTACCAGAGTCAGACAGTATAATTTTACGTTCTGGTAATTCTAGATCGAGTGGCTGCCGGGCTTCACGTGCAAATTTCAGTGCGTCATAGGCCGCAAACAGAGGTTTAAGTACGTTATCTACAAAAGGTTCAGCGCGTTTGGAGGGGTTTCCATCTATCGCGGCCTGCGCCTCCTCATAGGATAATGAAGCAGGAGATCGCATTAAGCCACGAACAAACCTATGTGATATTTTTTCACCTTTGGCAGAGATTTTCATCTCTACCGCGATACAAGGACGGGTAACGCCTTCATGTAGAGAACATAAATCGCCGGATAATTGATCTGGGAGCATGGGCACAACACGGTCTGGAAAATAAGTTGAATTACCGCGGTGCCTCGCCTCATGGTCTAAAGCTGACTGTGGTGTGACGTAATGGGCGACATCAGCGATGGCGACCCAAAGCAAAAACCCATTTGGATTTTTGGTATCCGTGTCTGATATAGCACAACAAGCATCATCGTGGTCTCGTGCATCAGCGGGGTCTATTGTGATAAGTGGGAGTGAGGTCAAATCATCTCGATTTTTGAGATTTACTGATTTGGTATCATTAGCTTGTGAAAGTACTAAGTCTGGAAATGAGTCTGGAATTTCATGTTGATGTATTGCTATTAAAGATACAGATTTTGGCTCTGATGGATCACCTAAACTTGTAATAATGCGGGCGTGGGGTAACCCTAATCTCTGTCCAGGACTTAACTTCTCCGCCTCTACAAGTTCGCCGTCTGTGGCTCCGCCAACTGCGTTTTGACTAACGACCCACTCTTTACTGACACCCTTATCGATTGGTAAAATTCGACCGCCGTTAGCATCAGTGTGAAAAATGCCTAGAATTTTTTTAGGTTCAGTTCCAATACGACGTATCAGTTGGCCGGTATATTGATATTCATCCTCGTTTTTATTGATCGACACTCGAGCTAAGATACGGTCACCTTGAGCAATAGAAGTTTTTCCATCTCCAGGTAGCATTAGGATCTTTGGTAAGGTTCCTGTCCCTTCCCACTCTGTGGGTATGCCAAACATTTCACCTTGATCGTCTGGTCCTAAAATTTGCAGCAGTGAAACAGAGGGTAATTTATTGGGATCATTAAATTTTCTCCTGCGCTTTGAGATATGTCCTTCAGCTTTTAAATCGATTAGAATTTTTTTGAGATCAATGCGCGCAGCGCCTGTTATGCCAAAAGCTTTAGCGATGTCTCGTTTGGACGATTTTTTTGGATGTGTGCGGACCCATTTGAGAATTTCCGCCTTAGTGGGAATTTTAGTCATGAAGTTTTAATAGCACGCAGTAGCAATATTCAAAACCCTTTGACAATTTGATACTAATAAATCAGATTTGCCAAAAAAACATATGGAAGATCAGTATGAGATATCTCGTTGTAGCTTTTGTTTTGGTTTTTTCTTCAGTTTCAGCCGAAAGTTTCAAGGTTGGCAACCTGACGGTCTCAGAGGCTTTTGCATATCCAACTAATGGAAAAAGTGGTGCTGGATATTTCACATTAAAAAACGATGGTGCTGAGGATGTACTAATTGGCGTTAGCGGTGATTTCCCACGTGTTATGGTTCATGAGTCAATCATGAAAAATGGTGTTATGAAAATGAAACATCGTATGAAAGTAAAAATTCCTACTGAAGATATTTTTGAATTTAAGCCTGGTGGCTACCACGTGATGTTTATGGGTTTATCTGAAGATTGGAACGTGATGGATGAAATAGAAGTCACGTTAAAATTTAAAACAGCTGGACAATTGGATGTTAGGCTTTTGGTCATCCCGCGCCCATAGTTGGCTTCTTACACGCCAATTGTACCCTGGTTTTTTCCTATTTGACCGCGATGTAGTAGTAAGTGATCAAGAATTACGCACGCCATCATTGCTTCACCAACTGGGACCGCTCTAATACCGACACAAGGATCATGTCGTCCTTTGGTGATGATTTCAGAATTCTTGCCTTCTTGTGTAATTGTTTTGCGGCTGGTGAGTATTGACGAGGTTGGCTTAACAGCAAATCTTACAACTAAATCTTGGCCAGTACTTATGCCACCTAAAATTCCACCAGCGTGGTTAGAACTATACTCTGGTCCATTGGCACCCATTAAAATTTCATCTGCGTTAGCCTCTCCTGTAAGCTCCGCAGACGCCATACCATCTCCAATTTCAACACCTTTAACGGCATTAATACTCATCATTGCGGAAGCTAAATCTGTATCTAGTTTTCCATATATTGGTGCTCCAATTCCTGCTGGAACACCTTTGGCAATAATCTCGATGACCGCCCCAACTGAACTACCTGATTTTCTGAGTTTATCTAAATAAGTTGCCCAGTCCTCTGCTGCCTGTGCATCAGGTGTCCAAAATGGATTTTTCTTGATCTCATCAAAAATTATATTTTGACGATCAATTTTATTTGGTCCCATTTGACACATAAAACCGATTATTTGGACAGATGGGGCAAGTATTTTAATTACTTCTCGTGCTAGTCCACCAGCAGCAACTCTTGCTGCAGTCTCGCGAGCTGAGCTTCGCCCTCCACCGCGATAATCGCGTATTCCATACTTTTGCCAATATGTAATATCTGCATGTCCAGGTCGAAATTTATCCTTTATATCACTATAATCTTTTGAACGTTGATCAGTATTTTTTATCATTAACTGAACTGGGGTACCTGTTGTTTTACCTTCAAAAACTCCTGACAAGATTTCAACTTCATCTAGTTCGCGACGCTGAGTTGTGTATTTGTTTTGTCCTGGCTTACGTTCATTTAAATACTTTTGGATAATTGATTCATTTATTTTAATTCCAGGAGGGCAGCCATCAATGGTGGCACCCAAAGCTATTCCATGACTTTCTCCCCATGTAGTAACACGAAACAAATGTCCAAAAGAATTTAAACTCATTTAGGGGCTCCTTCGTAATAAGGAATATCGTTGCCTTTGCTCTGGAGCAAGGGCTAGACTGTAATCGGTAGGGATACTCTTCAAATATAAAAAACATGTTATCTAATAACCTGATACAAAAATGATGAGTTGGTGTCCTCTAAAATCTCAATAAGCTTTGTAAAATAAATATTTATAACTGTTCGATACAGTGTTGTTTTTAAGTTTTAATTTTTAACGTGTTTCCAATTTAGTTTTAGGGGATTGCGTTCCAATTAATAAGATTTTATCACGACATTACCTCGGGGAGCCTTAATTGGCTGAGATGCGTTAGCGAACCCGTAGAACCTGAACCGGCTAGGACCGGCGGAGGGAAGGCTTGGATTCTCCAATCTCTGACCCCGTCCGGCGACATGGAGATTTATATGAGAAACCTTTCCCTATTCGCAGGACTGTTTATAGCAAGTGCGGCTGTTGCCGATACACCTGTGCTGACAGTTTATACTTATGACAGCTTTATTTCTGATTGGGGCCCTGGCCCTGCAATTGAAGCAGCTTTTGAAGCAGAGTGTTCGTGTGACCTTGAAATGGTTGGTGCGGGAGATGGAGCCGCCTTACTGGCACGACTGAAATTGGAGGGTGCTCGGTCTAAGGCTGATATTGTTCTTGGCCTTGATACGAACCTAATCGCTGCGGCTAAAGACACTGAACTTTTTGAACCAGTTTCAATTAAAGCAAACTATGCTGTTCCGGGTGGATGGAAAGATAACCTTTTTACACCATTTGATTGGGGATATTTTGCCTTTGTACAAAACTCTGGTGTGGCAACGGTTTCAAATTTTAGGGCGCTTGCTGATAGTGATTTGAAAATTGTGATCCAAGACCCCCGTTCATCCACCCCAGGCTTGGGTTTACTGATGTGGGTGAAAGCCGCTTATGGCTCAGAAGCAATAAATATATGGTCTGATTTGGCAGATAACATTATAACTGTAACTGCAGGCTGGTCTGAAGCCTATGGCATGTTTTTAGAGGGAGAAGCGGATATGGTTTTGTCTTACACAACATCGCCCGCTTATCATATTATAGCGGAAGAGGATAATTCAAAATCCTATGCTGAGTTTGATGAGGGTCATTACATGCAAATTGAAGTTGCTGCGAAATTGAAATCAACTGATCAGGACGCATTAGCTGACAAATTTTTACAGTTTATGGTGTCCGACACTTTTCAGGAAATCATTCCAACTACAAACTGGATGTTTCCTGCAGTCACCCCGGCATCGGGATTACCAGATGGCTTTCCTAACGCACTGTCCGAAGAAAAATCTTTAATATTTAGTCCAGTAGAAGCTGCTCGATTGCGTGAAGGTGCTTTATTGGAGTGGCAGGCAGGATTATCACAATAAACTTACGATTTTTGATTAGTGGGGTGGTACTCACCACCCTATTAGTTTTTTCATTTGGTACAGCTTTAGCTGTTGCAGTGCGTGGCCAAGGGCTTGGAACACTAGAGCTTGCAGATTTATTGGCTATTAGGTTTACACTGTTCCAGGCATTTATTTCTACCATCTTAAGTGTGGGCCTATCCGTGCCAGTGGCTCGAGCGTTATCCCGTCAAGCTTTCATTGGGCGTAGGGCCCTAATTACTCTTTTGGGTGCGCCTTTTATTCTTCCAGTGCTTGTTGGTGTTTTGGGTTTGTTAGCTGTTTATGGCCGGTCTGGTTGGTTCAATGATTTATTTTCTTTTTTTGGACTAGGACGGCTGTCTATCTATGGTGCTCCCGGGGTTATTTTAGCCCATGTATTTTTTAATTTGCCATTAGCCACACGTTTACTTCTTCAAAGTTGGAGCGCTATCCCTGCGGAGAGGTTCCGCCTGACTGACAGTCTTGGGGCTAAGCCTCGGGTTAGCTTTTACTTGATTGAGTGGCCAATGCTTCGGAACGCACTTCCTGGTGCGTTTGTTTTGATTTTTCTTTTATGCCTGAGCAGTTTTGCAGTGGCGTTAGCATTGGGTGGAGGACCTCGAGGCACCACCATTGAGCTAGCAATATATCAGGCATTCCGGTTTGATTTTAACTTAGGTAAAGCGGCAAGCTTGGCTCTTATACAGTTTAGTATCTGTGGGGTGGTGGCGTTTTTTGCTCTTCTCATGCCATTGCCTAAAACTGATGGGATTGGACTGGATCGGTTGGTGTTACAATTAAACGCCTCGAAACACCGAAATATAGATTTAATTTGGATTTCTGGCGCTGCGACCTTTCTGATATTACCGCTTATAGCAATTTTATTTCGTGGTTTGGGCGGAATTTTGACCCTACCACCACAAGTATTCTTTGCTAGCGTAACCTCTATTGGGATGGCACTAATCTCGACTGGAGCCTGCCTTCTTTTGGCTTTAAGCCTATCCCTATCTCTTGCTTATAGCAGGATTAATACTCAAAAAATTGCTGAAAGTATAAGTGTTTTGGGTCTTGCAACTAGTCCACTAGTTGTGGGTACAGGTTTATTTTTAATGATTTTCCCATTTTTTGATCCTGTGAGTATGGCTATACCAGTAACTGCTTTTGTTAATGCAATGATGGCGATGCCCTTTGCGTTACGTGTTTTGATGCCAGCAGTGAGTGAGGTTTATAGTGATTATTTAGATTTACGGTTGAGCTTGAATATGGGTAGGCGCATCTGGCTGCGGCGTATTGTTTTTCCACGCTTGCGTCGACCAATGGGCTTTGCGGCTGGATTGGCAGCGGCACTCTCTATGGGTGACTTTGGGGTTATTGCATTATTTTCGAATCCAGATTTGCAAACTCTGCCTCTCATGCTCTATCGATTAATGGGAGCGTACCGAATGGATCAGGCAGCAGCTGTCGCAGTTGTCCTTGTTGTGCAGAGCCTCTTTCTATTTTGGATTTTTGATAAAGGGGGGAGAGGATATGCTGGATCTTAGACAAGCTTGTTTCAATCAAGGTTCATTTTCTTTACTCGCTAACTTTACGGTTCCCAGGGGAGCTCGTGTTGCGGTTATTGGACCTTCTGGTGGTGGAAAATCTACACTTCTTCACGGCATTTCCGGATTTCTATATCCAACAGCTGGTGAAGTCCTTTGGAACGGTGAAACGATGCCTAACCATCCAGGAGAACGACCACTAAGCATTCTTTTTCAAGACCATAATTTGTTTCCACACCTTTGTGTTGCTGACAATGTAGCCGTGGGTATAGACCCGAGTATACGACTGTCTGAAGAGCAAGCATCACAGGTTAGCGTAGTGCTTAGCCAAGTGGGTTTAAGTGAAAAAGCCGCAGCTTTCCCAAGAGAGCTTTCAGGAGGACAGCAAGGACGGGTTGGTCTCGCCCGAATTTTATTGCGCAAACGGCCATTGATTTTACTAGATGAGCCTTTTTCAGCTCTTGGGCCTGCATTGAAGGACGA
>CEWO01177111.1_pt1 | contig 18488 bp, 14 predicted proteins | sample 361561 | NCBI WGS metagenome assembly CEWO01 (sample SAMEA2623627, study PRJEB7988) | marine metagenome | isolation source: saline water (ENVO:00002010), including
TAGGAAGTTGCCAGAATTATACAATATAACGCAACCACCATCAGGATTTGGAATTGCTGCAATAACATTATCATCTGCAGGTAAAAATCCATCTACTAATGTTGATACTATTTGAACAGGAGCTGACCACGTAGCATTACCCGATGAATCAAATTGCTTAACATAAATATTGTTGGAAAAATCTCTGTTATCGGAATACACATAGTATACTAAGTTTTCAGACTCATTATATGCTATGCTATAATATTCTTGACCGAGAGGGCTTTCGTCAACAGCACTAGCTGTGCTAATTTGATTCAAATCTTCATCTAATAAACTGTAAAATTGATTGATATCACCATCAGTTTGACCAAAACCAAAAAACAGATTTTGGTCCATACTAACGATAGATGGGTCTGATTGATTTGCATTATCTGATAAAGGCGCACCATCCTGGTTGTCACTTAGCGAAGAAATATCACTAAACTTAAGTCCATATGTTAAATCTTGGAATGGGCTGTATCGCCTATCATCCCAATAAATCAAGCTTTCATTATTTCCTAAAAATGTTGTTTTAGGGCTCTGTCCGTTACCATCTATACCAAAAAACATTTCTTTTCCTTGAGAATCCAGAGAGGTTCCTGAAAAAGAATTAACTTGCTGTAAATAAATACCAACGCTACCAGTTCGTCTATCTCCCCAAACAACAAGAGCTCCGTCATCATTTGCTCTTACAATAGGTGAAAATTGATAATATGGCTCATCACAAATAACTAAGCCATTTTCTGAAAAAGAAACATTGTTATTTGAATCAATATGTTGAAGGTATACTTCAGTTTCAGGGTATGGCGCATTTCTTTCATCCATCCATACATAAAAAACCCCACCACTACCGTCAACTGTTAATCTTGCCTGGTCTTGAACACCTGCCTCCATTACAATAGCGATACCATCATTTTCCCAATAAGAGTTTCCCTGATGGTCTACTTTTTGAGAATAAATATCACTATCAGAATTTCTATAATCTTCCCAAATAATAAAAGCTCCTAATGAAGAAGCCTTAACTCTAGGCTTTATCTGATTTGCCCCATCTAAACAAACAGATTCCCCCTGATCAGTCAAAACTTGGCTACCTGAAATATCTAAGAACTGGTAAAAGATGTCACCAAATTCAGCACTATTTCGATGATCTTCCCAAACAATAATACTATAATCCTCATCGTAATAAGTTACTTTAGGATAAAGCTGATTGCCACTCTCAGAACAAATCATAAGACCCCCTTCTTCAGGCGCACTCCATAAAGTCTGACAACTTTGATCAATTCTTTGAGATCTTATATTTGCATTATCTGTAAGGACATCATCACTCCAAACTAAAACAGCATGTCCTTGGCCCGCTTTCTCAATACTTACATTATTATGGTATGACTCATTTGTCAAAATAGGTAGACCTACTCCTGGAGATAATGCTCCGCTAGGAGAAAGGTGTGTCCCGTATATGTGTCCATAAGAGCTCTCTTCTAAATCCTTCCAAATGACATATGCACCACCCTGCCCATCGCTACACATATTAGGAGAGACTTGCTTTCCTGAATTAGTAGCAAGCCCAATTCCAGCAGAATCCCATGCTAAGCTTCCATCGCTCAAAACATATTGAGCATAAATATCTCCATCCTCTGGCTCATCCTTATAGTCAACCCATACAAAATAAGCCCCGCCATTTCCATCAGATATAACAATAGGATCTTCTTGACGACCATCTGTATCTACTACGATAAGACCGTTTTCATCCCAAAGTTTCTGACCCTGACTATCTACTTTTTGAGCATAAACGTCTCGCCCACCTTTTCGAGTATCTGACCAAGCAAATATTAAATTGTTATCCATATCAGCGGTTCTTTGCCACTCAATATGAACTCCTTGCCTGATCGCAACACCATTATCGGTCCAGTCATACTGACCAAAAGCAATGGTGGCTATAAAAAAAATAATATTAAATTTCATCATAATTAAGTCCCTATTTTATATATTTCTAAACCTGACTTTGTTGCTACAAAAACAAAATTGTTTTTTATTTTTAAATCATAAGCATAGTCAGTGTCAATTGATAAATATGGCGAAACAACCGAGCTTCCTTGAATGCGCTGATATATTTGAACACCGCTATTGCCTGTCGCCAAACCAATCAAGTCTTCATACGTATCAATACTTTTTACAGAATAACCATCAGCAAACGACCCATCATAATTTCCATCATTATTGCTATTAGCTCCAAGTAACGCCATGTAACAACCTCCATTACCTCCACTAGAAGTAGAAAAGCCTCCAAAAACTACATCTTGATCTAAATGAACGGATTGAGCTTCTGCGCCCGGAACATTAAATGAAAGAGTTTTAACCAAATCATCATCTTCATTATACTCAAAAACCATAATTCCTTCAGACTGATTAGCAACAGCAACTATATTATTATAATAATCAATATCTTTTGAATAGTATCCAATACCTGAAAACAATAATTCACAACCATTATCATTAAAAAGCTGCAAATTATCTGAGCCGATGAAATCAATCTTTCTTTTAACAATTGACGATGAGTATTGCTGGATACCCACCTCAATAGTAACGCAGCTAGCACCTTCATTGCATGGCAAAACCTGAGAACAATCACTTCCATCAGAGCAGTCTCCGCCTGGACTACAAGAATCTCCATTAGTACACTGGTAATCTGGATTGCACGGATCCTGATTATCAGAACACTCGTATTCTGGAACTGCCGCACAGGTGCCTTCTGAGCCATTTACGTCTGGGCAGTTAGGAAACTCAGGACTGCAGGGCGTTGAAGCCTCATCATCACAAGCAAAATTAACCAACCCACCTAAGTTTGTATGCTTTAAAAGAGCATAAATAGTGTGAGAAAAGTCTGTTGAAATTGCTGTATCAGGGATGCCTGGGACAAGCTCATATGTTCCTGGGTCACTCACATCATCAATAGCAACATCAATATACTTTGATTGATAGCAATTGTCGACATAATTACCAGTATCCATACTATTTTCGCTAATATTGTCAAGCCAAATACCGGAAGATCCACCTAGCCCTCTATCAAGCAAATAAACAAGTCCATTATTAGATGATAGAATAGCTCGATCAAAGCTATCGTTTGCAAAATTCACATCATGATTTCCATCAAAGTCATCATCAGAGATACTTGATACATTTAAAATCCCATTATCCAATTGATAAGCAAACTTAAAGTATCCATCATCTGAAGCTGCAATCACTATATGACTGTCATCAACATCGATACTTAAGGCATCATTATTCGTATACTCAACATGAACCATATTAACTAATGATGCATTAGGCTCGGATGGGCTTTGGCAGCCAAAAAATACCCAAAGTAATAATAATAATAATATATTTTTTAATTTTATCACGATTAATAGAATAAATCTAAATCTAAATCATAGGTGAATTTTATTAAAAATTGATTTTCTATAAAACTCTTTAATCCCGCAACATCAAAATCTTGTGCAATAATTGTATCAGACCAATCTAAATCTGAATTTGTTTTACGATTTGTAAAAATGTATTTAAAGTCTACACTTGTGCTCTGATTAACTTCTTTAGAAAGTTGGATAAAAAAAGAATTCTCAACATGAGATCTTCCTGAATGCAAAACATCTAAGCTAGAATCTTGAGATAAATATAATCTTTTACTAATCGAAAACCCTAACTTTATGTGATTTAAAAAATTGCTCATTTTTCTCTTAATAGATAACCTTAAACCCGAGGTACCATAAGATCTGTCAAAAGATGTAGAATTTAATCCGTTCTGAAATGATGTATTATTCGCAATATCTTTGAAAATAGTTAAACTAAGCCCATATGATTTATAATTATAATTATGATTAATTGAAGCACTTAAAATACCTAAATCAAATTCAGTGAAATCTGGGTTGAAAAACTGATTTGACTTTGATATTTTAATTCGACTCCAACCATACTGTCTAAGATTGAAAGAATAGCTAATATAAATTCTTTCAGAATCATAACTACACTTAGCATAATCATAGCCTGGCATATCTTTATCAGAATAATATCTTAAGAAATTATTTTTAGTAGTTTTATATCCTATTTTAAACCAATTATATGGACCAACTTTATAGTCAAAACGAAAAGAATAGTGTTGATTCGACTTATCTTTGATTTCGTTGTAATTTGACCAATTGAAATAAAAAATAAAGTTAGTCAGCCTGTTACCTAAAATATACGGACTATATAAGACCTTTAATTCGGGCTTAATGATAGAACTGTCAAATGTTTCAGACTGCCCCATATAGTTATACGAATTTTCATTATTTTTCTCAGTATCTGAAAATCTAAAAACATTATCATCATAACCAAAAGACACCCCATACTTAAAATAAATCGGAACAAGAAGTCTGCTTTTAATAGAAACCTCCGAATTCCTGTCATCTGAAGAATTCCCAAATAGAAGACATAAGCCTAATATTATAGCGAATAATCTTAGACTCATTTCCCCTGAACTATTTTAAACAAAATTTCTTTACTGTACGGATATACAGCCTCAACCTCATATTGATTGCTTCTATCTAGTGGAGATAAAGGGACAAACGTCGTTTTAAATTTTGAGATACCCAGATTGCTTTTTCGAATACTGGCGCCGCTTGATATGTCTGAAAACATATGGTGAGTTGAAACTAATTTATTATTTTTTCTAATTTTAAATTGATAATAACCCCTTTCTTCTTCTTTATTAAGTGCAAGTCTAGAAATTATTTTAATGGTGCTCGGGCCAGAAGCATTAAAAAACAGTTTTTTATTATCAGTTAATGAAAAATACTTTATATTTTTATCTCCTACTTTTAAAACCCTGTCATTACGCTTATTTTTATCACTAAAAACAAGATTAGGCTCTTCAATATCCCCAATTTTCTTAAATGACTTGGCAACCATTCTAACATTCAGATTTAAGCTACTATCTAAGGGAATAATGTCTATCCGATGAGTCCCCTTCGGGATATTAATGACATCAATTCCAGAATTTGTGTGAGAGTGACGGGGGTGCATTCTAGCAAAGACATTAGGATCTTTTTTAAAGTGATGACTAACTATAAAAGAATCCACTTCATCAATAATAACTTTAAATTTATACGGTTTGATTTTTTTTGCTAAGCTTGGAAATGCCAGCCTAGAGTGTATACTCACAACTTTAGGGCCCTGGACGTAGTATGTTAAGCTGTCCTTAGTTAAATTATAGTAAGACCTATCCTTATTGTATATCGTTAAAATTTCTTCCAAATTTAATTGAACGGGATTTACCGACTTCGATAAAATAATTGATAAAATAAAGAAAAGATATACTGTTCTATGAAATAGAATCTGGCTCATAAGAGCTCATCCTCCTTTTAATTTGAAAATGACTTAAAACACCAACACTCAGAACAACAATCAAAGAAATTATTAGACAAGGAACAACTATTACAAGATTATATTTTTCCTCTGAAAAAAGAGAACCCTCTCCTATCACAATTTTACTGCTGTCAAAAGCTTCAGATTCTAATGTTATTAATGGAAGACTATCCTTAATTAAATTTTCTATATCTACTATGTTAATGGCTGGGACAGGATTGTTCTCAAAATCAGAGAACCTATACATAACACAATCGTTTATTGACTTATTTTTATAAAGATTTTTTAAAGAGTCTGCAGACACAAAACCTGAAACTTTTTTAATTCCGGCATAATATCCCACACTAGCAACACCACCTCCTACATTTATAAATAAATCATATGGAGCGCCATCGCTTTTCTCATCATATATATCCATTCTTCTATCAATATAATATGGAAGATATTTATCAGGTCTATACAAAATTTCAAACTCTCTATTCCCATATATCTTCTCATATTTCTCTAATACGCTCACAATGTCTTTGATTGCATTATTACTTAAACCAATACCACTATCTCTTCGTTTACCTATAGATGCCGCAACAGATCTATGCTTAAAGTAACTATCTTCAGGATACGTAAGCTCATACTCCATATCTAGCCAAGAAAAATCTTTATACCTTAACGCACCAAAGTTTGATGCGCTAACAGATGTTATTATTACAGGCTCAAGACCCATGGCTTCACAGGCACTTAAAACTGCTAGATTCGCACCTGGCATAGAACCTGTAAAAGATACTGCAATTTTAGGCTTGTAATCAGACGTTTTTTTGACAGGCTCTATTCCTGAATCCGTAATAAAATCAACAATAAGAGCTGCAAAATTAGGGTTTAATGTTGTCAATTTGGAATTCAAACTACCTTCAAGCTCATCTTCAAAGAAAACCAATCCTGTATCCATAGGGTCAAAAGAAGATGTGTTGTTTTTAAATATTCTTTTTGAAGCAGACTTTAATATATCTAAGCCATATTGCATATATTCTGCGGCTTTTGCTTTTTCGTAATAGTAATCTTTTTTATCAATAAATTTTGAGTTTAAAGAAATAGCAACCATAGCGACACAAAGTAGAGCCATTAGCACTATGATATGTAATTTTTGTATTGAAGGCCTAAACACTAATAAATCCTCCTGATATTACAATCAATATCATTGCAACAATAGAAGATGTGATCAAAATAACACTAACAGTTCTCAATATACCCTGCCTATCCATCCAGCTTGCAATCAATCCTGGAATAATATTTCCAATCACAGACAAATCATATGATTCTGACGCATTGGATAAATATATTTTTGATAAATAGCCCAATATAAAACCTAGTAGCAATGCTAAAACTAGCCTCCTCTTTCCATAAATTAGCATAAAACTAGATAGTAATTTGATAACCAAGAAAACAATGATGCTAATTAAGAAAGTAATTATAATTTTTAAAGGATCATCCATATATAAAGCGATATATCCAGGAACAATAATCCCTCCTGCAGTAACGCCTAAAGTTTCTGTAAAAATGAGACTCAAAACCATACCTATGCCTATGGCTATTTCAATCATTAATCTTAAATTCCTTAATTTGCTTAACAAAATCATCACCCCAGCCCACAATATTTCCAATTCCAAATGTTATGGATTGCTCAAAACTACCAATAACATCTATTATCGTCTTAGGCTTACTATCATCGCTAAATCTAATCACCTCTATTCCCTTAGCCTCAAAATCATATTTGCTAATCATAGAATCCAACTTATCACCTCTTACAATTAACTTATCAGGTACAATCTTATCATAAATAAGACTTAAAAGCTGAATAGTTCTATATTGCCTATCTGAGCGAGTATTCAAAAAAATACATTTACTTAAGTCGTTATGATAGTTAGATATTTTATTATATATATCTAAAGTTGACTGAGGATCGTTTGCTGCAAATGCGCTAACAAAATAATTGATTGATTTTTTAATTTTAGTTTTCCAGATTACTAGAGCTCCTGGATCGGGATTATTTTTCAAAATACCTTTTAAAGCCACTTCTCTGCTTACCCCTACTTCCTCACAAACAGAAAGAGCTAATTCAACATTATCCTGATGCTCAAAATAATTGAACTTTTTCATATATTTTTCATCAACAATATTGTTCTCAGATATTTTTAATCTAGTATTTCTTTTTGAGGCAACCTTCTTAAATAGATTAGAAAAGGGGTCATCATGAACAACCAAAGTACCATTACTAGGTATGCTATTACTCAAAGACATTGCAATATCGTTCATAGTGTAGCCCATTTCATCTAAATGATCTGGACGCACATTTGTAATAACTCCAATTGAGGACTTGATCATTTTTTGTTCTGATATCCATTGATATTGAGGCTGTACAGCCATGCACTCAATAATCAAAATATCAATGTCTTGTTTTGCAAAGGTTCTAATTAAACGCACCTGCTCCCCAATTGACGCAGACCGCAATCGATGAATAGCAATATCCCTGCCTTCTTTATCTATGATCCTAGGTGAAGAACCGGTTGTTTTAGCTAACACCTTCTTACCACTCTCCCTAATACCTGAAGCAATTAAGCGAGTAACGCTTGATTTTCCTCTTGCTCCATTAACATGTATTCTAATAGGAATTTTTCCTAAATAGTACTGATGATAATAAGATTCTATAATACCTATAGCTATTATAAGAATCAGAAGCGAAGATAATAAAATAATGACCAAATTAATCTCTCTAAATTATGCGTCTAATATAATATTAATTAACAGAATGACATCTAATATATTAATAGTAGAATTTTGATTTATATCAGCTAAATATTCTCCAATATTAGATAAGCTTTGAATATTCAGGATATGATTAATGACAATAATGATATCTACAACATCAGAAACACTATCTTGATTAACATCTCCTAAATCATAGACATTTGTATTTCTTGTGGTTATAAATAGAGCTGACTGATCTAAAAGAGGCATTGCAGCAGAAGGATATTGATTGTTATAAGTATACTCAAGCCCTACATCACCCCAATGGTTTTCAATACCAACTGTAGAATAGACAGGATGATTATAATTAGATACAGACGTATTATTAAATTCTTTGTATTGTATCTTAATCTCATCATCACCTGTTGGAGTAACTGAATTATATAGAATGACTTGAAAAGTCTCTTCTGAATTCTGGTCATAGGTCCTCATCGAAGACCACTGAACAACAACATAATCGCTATCAAGAAACACGTAAACACCGCTATCATTATCAGTTTTGAGATCATCCCAAAAAGCAGCAACCATTGGAGAAGGTCCACCTGCTCCAGGAACATGATAGTTCCTAAAAGATTCCATATTAGTGTGTCCAAAAGATAGCCATCCATTAGAACTAACAGAAACCTCATTATACTCCTCACCATAAAAAGAAAAACTGAAAGGCAAATCAACATGTTTAGTGCTATTGCTAATATTGTTTCCATTACCCCCATCAGATATCTGAAGATCCAAACCATCACCACCATACCTAGGGTCAATTTCAATCCAATCATATGTCGGAGTTAAGTCATAACCAAAATCATTATTATCATATATATAGTAACCATAGGCATCCGGTCCAAGAGGATCATTCTGAGAGACACTTCCAACGGTTACATTAAAAGGTAGTACTTGAATGAAATTATCGCCAGTCACAGTAACATCAATATTGAAACTTGCCCCGCTAATAATGTTACTGCTAAAGGAAATCAGGACCGGATCTGATAAACCAAAAACCTCACCAACGCCAATATTTTCAATATCCTGACTACCATTATCTATGCTTATAAGGCTGTTATATGAACTAACTAAAAGAGTAACATTATCTAAATCTTCCGAACCACTATTAGTGATACTTAGATACAAATCCTCAGTAGAATTAGGGCTTAGATCACCACCCCAAGTCACGCTATAAATATCAAAATATGCAGAACTTGAAAAGAACGGAATCGAATAATCCCAAAACCTTTCATCATCCTGTATTCTAATAGATAAATTTATTTCCTCATTATCAATAAGGTTGTTTGCTATAATCGAGAAAGGCCCTATCGTGTTTTCAGAGTATATCTCAAACCCTATAGATTCATTCAAAATATCAACACCATCAGAAAAACTCTGAACAGACGCCGTAAAGTCTCCCTGTAAAAAAGAGCTCTCAATATCTATATAAAAATCTACACTCTCTCCAGAGTGAAGAAAGCCATCTGCATTTACAAGATAATAATCATCTAAAACCATACTTCCATTAGATGAGTCTGAAACTGAAACAGCAGACTGATAGGGTATAAAATTCTTCTTTGAAACTGTAATAGTTATATCGTCGTTATCAGAGTATTCAAAATTAAACAATGCTCTTCCAAGCTCATCTGAATAAGCTGATATTGAATGCTCCCAGTCACTTCTATATAGAGTGACCCAGGCATCCTCAATATATTCTCCACCGCTATCAGAAACAACAACCTCAAAAAAATTGCTACCCCAATTAATCTGACTAGAATGATCAACCTGCATTGGTTGCGGAGTATCTGTCCACAGATTCAAGACAGGGTCACCCATCAAGTTATTCCAATGAGTGAAATTATCAACAGTTCCACTAGCTCCAATAATATAGGTATCAAAAAGAGTAACCTTGGCATTAACTAAGGAGGATCCAGCCGTTTTCAACTTCTTTGAAAATATTCCATCATAGATAGCCATTTGAATAATATTATTAGGCGCTGTATGAGTGGACGATGTCGCGGTGCCAACTGCAGCCACAGCTCCTTTGGGGTTAGTAGCTGAACCTGCTCTTATGAAATCCTCAGATAGCGATGTGTAATTAAAGTCTCCAGTTGAGCATGTGATAAATGTAGCAAATGGATTCATGTAGCCATTGCTAGCGTTATTTATGTTCCCCAAACCAAAGCCACTGGTTCCTATATAACCTCTATAATTAAAGTAAAGTATTCCATCAGAAAGCTGATTTTGCATCCAGCTCGAATAATTTCCATCTCCATAATTAGTTTCAACATTCTCAAATCCATTTAACTCCAATATTTCCTCAACATACTCATTAGTAATGATCGTGGAATTTCCAGATGAAGAAGGGTCAGCGTTAAGTGCCGCACTTTCATACCAATCTGTGCCCGTGAAGTCAATATAGCTTGCTTTTTCATAAACCAATGTTTTATTAATAATATTGGATAGGTCAGATGAGCCTTCTGCAGATATTCTTCCTACAATCATCTCAGGCAACAAATCATTGCCTTCTATTAAAGTATAATCATAATCACTTGATCCCCATGTTGTGCTAAAGTATGGAATAGCGTAGGATCCTCCTGTATCACCTATAAGCACTATGTACTCTGGGGGATTTGGCCAATTCTGATAAGCCTCTTCTATATAGCTCTTGATTGCCGCAGTAGTCGATCCTATCTGACTGGTCTCCGCAGCATGAACCTCATAGCCAAGCTCCTTTCTCCATTCGATCAACTCCTGAACGCTTGGATGCGATAAGGAATTTCCACCACAAATAAATAATATACACGAACCTATATCATTGCTCCTGGATTGCCGGTCATAATTATCCACTAAAGACGATATAATTGAATTAAAGTCGCTTGATAGCGGCTTAGAGTTAACGCCACCAGAATAATTGTCAGGGCTCTGAATATTGATTCTTAGGTCTAAGTTATCATATAAAGTCAATTCTCTGTCACTATAGTCATAAAGAGAGACTGCTAGCTGGACAATCCTCACCCCCCTCATATACATAGGCTCTGAAATATAATAATTAAGCCTGTCTTTGCTCTCAGAAAGGCTAGAATGCTTTAAATAACCTTCCAAGAAAATAGGACTCAATCCATCAAAATCACTAAAAACTCGCTTAGACTGAACATCAAATTCCACATCTATAGCCTGCTCCTCATCAACAGCAATTAAAAAGGTCTTTAAAGCATACTCATACTCAGAGTCTTTAATATCATTGTCAATAACTTTTTGACCAACAATGCTCAAGTCGGATTTGATGGTAAGTGCAATCTCTCCGCACAGAGTTAAGCTTGCTAATAGTAAAGCAATAATAATTTTCATAAAATTAACCTCTAAAAACTTACTTAAATTAAACTAAATATAACCTAATAATACCACAATTTTAAAGCAATGAATGTAACTATATGTATTTAGCATAACATATATCAAACATTTAATTGAAATATACCTTTTGAAATAAGAGCCTATTGAGTTTACATTTAGTTACAAAATGTTATATAGCAATAGTAAGATTTGTCATATAAATTGTGTATCTTTGTAAATCAAACAAACAATTAAGGAGTGTGTAAATTGAAAAAACTTATGAAAAAACTAAATCAAGGCTTTACCTTGGTTGAAATTCTTGTAGTGGTGGTCATTATTGGAATCCTGGCAGCCATCGCTATCCCAACCTACTTCGCATTAACAGAAACAACCTATGCAAAAGAAGCTGAAATTCAAATGAAAAATATGGTGAAGGGTGCTAGCACTTTTTATGTAAATAACGGAACTATGCCTGCTGATTGCTATGAGGAAATGGAGCAGGCTGGCCTAATTGAAATGAAGCAAAGCGTTATCGATAGCTGGGATTTTCAATGTGACTGGGAGTTTGATGATGCAGAAAGAGAAATCGTAGGAACAATTACAGCAACTTCAACAGAAGAAAATGACGCTGGTCCAGGAAAAGTTGTCCAATATGATGTTCTTGAAGAAGAATTTTCAGGATACGGACAAGGCTCCAATTCAGAACTATAGGCACCTACTATGGCTGACTTAAAAATTAACGAGCTCCTAAGTTACGCTCTAGAGAGCGGATCTTCTGATCTGCATCTAAGTGTAGGGTCTTATCCTATGGTTAGAATTAATGGTCAAATGAAAAAACTTCAACTTCCTATCATGGATTCAAACACAATGGATTCCATACGAGACGAAGTTTTAAATGACCATCAACTAAATCGATTCGATGAAACCCTTGAGATTGATTTCTCAGTAGCCTTAGAAGGAAAAGGTAGGTTTCGTGTTAACTTTTTCAACCAAATCAATGGACTTTCTGCCGTCTTCAGAACCATACCATCTGTTATAAAAAGTGGAGAAGAACTTGGGATACCTCCGATCATGAATAAGCTCGCCTTAAAAGACAGAGGCTTAGTTCTTTTGACAGGTCCTACCGGAAGCGGAAAATCTACTACGCTCGCAGCGATGATTGACTATATTAATGAAACTAAATCAAAGCACATAATTACAATAGAGGATCCAGTCGAATATTATCATTCATCTAAAAAATGTCTAATAAATCAGAGAGAGCTCGGTCAGTCAACTCACTCTTTCAAAAATGCATTAAAATCAGCTCTTAGAGAAGACCCTGATGTTATTCTTGTAGGAGAAATGAGAGATCAGGAAACTATTCAGCTTGCGCTAACTGCGGCAGAAACAGGGCACTTAGTACTATCAACCTTACACACTTCAAGCGCCGTCAAAACCATTGATAGAATTATTGATGTATTTCCTGCCGGACAGAAAGACCAAGTCAGATCCATGTTGTCTGAGAGCCTAGAAGCGGTTATTGCGCAAAAATTACTTATTACTAAGGATGGGAATGGTCGAGTCCCTGCTTCAGAAATATTAATTGCAAACTCTGCTGTTAAAAATTTAATTAGAGAAGATAAAATATATCAAATTCCTTCTTTAATCCAGCAAAGTAGTCACGAGGGAATGCAAACCCTTGATCAAGACTTGCAAAGACTAGTTAGCCAGGGTGTGATTCTTAGAGAAAATGCATTAGAGATTGCGGATGATCCAGAAAAATTTGAAAAAGGAATTTATTAACACCTTATTAAAAGGGTTTACTCTTATGGAATTAATTGTAGGGATAATCATTGCCTCAATTGCAACACTAGCCATACTTTATAGTGTGCTGTATGTTCAATCAAGCTCATACGAGCTGCGAATTAAAGAACGTGCATACGAAGAATTAAAAAGCTACACAGACCTATGGAAAGCTAAAATTACAGGTAGAGACTTTCCTGAATCAGGCTCCTCTCAGCGAACTAAAGATGTTTGTCTCGATGAAGACTCAGATGGGAATTGTACCAACCAAGGAAAAATCACATCAAATGTTATTATTCCCTCATCATTAAACTCTAACTCTTTTGCACAAAGAAGAGGTCTTGTATCTGAAATCGTATGGGAGTCTAGAAATGGGGGCTCAAGGAATATTAGTTTCTATTTGGAGCAATTAATACTTCCAGAAAGGGGAGACAGCAATAATGAATAAGTCGTCATTATCCAAAGGTCACACTCTAATTGAAGTAATGACATCCCTGTTTATTGCATCTGCTTTTTCAGTTGGACTTTACTCTATTTTTGTTGAGGGATCTAAGGGAATTAATCGAGAACATGTTTTAATAGATGTCAAAAATTACGCCACCAATGTGCTAGAAATCATTAGCTCAAATATTCAAGATGCAGACGAAATCAGTATTGATAACTACTTGGGTTCAAATGTAATAAAAATTGAGACTGGCGGAGAACCTGATGTTCAATACTCAGTTATAAACAACTTGATTTGTGAAAACGGAACTCCAATTAAATTGCCTGGTCATTATTGGATAGATGGTAATCAGGGTTTATATGACGTAGATCTCAGGATGACCTGCGATGCTAACGCAGCAAGCTTTTACGATACAGAAGATGACAATATTCGAGACTGTCTTTACGATGTCAGGATTACTATAGATGTTAATTCAAAAATAGATGAAAACTTTAGCGAGTCAGTCAATGCCTATAATCGCATTTTTGCTATAAATAAATTTTCCACACTATGATTATCAAACAACATAAAATTAAAGGATATATACTACTAGCATCTATCATGCTTATGCTATGTGGTAGTGTTGTTGCTTTTGCGGCATTCAGAAGTATAGCTAGTGAAGAGCTTCGAATTAATTATAAGATCGCAAAAACAAAAGCTCTGTATAATGCGCACACAGGGATAGCAGAATCTGGCTTTCCTTACATGATTCAAAAAGGGGCATTTGAGTCAGGTGATACCATTTTAAGTATTAATCCTACCCCTGTATTATACAATAATCAATTGTACATGGGTGATTATAGCCCCATTGAGATATCCTATAATTCTGGAGGAGATTTGCAAGCAGAGTCTGAGGGGGTTGCTTATGTTCGAACAGCAAAAGGAGATACGGTTCCAGTTACTGCATCAGCAAAAATTGCAGGAGCTCCTGAAAGTTTTTCAAAATTCATGTATTTTACAAATGAAGAGTTAGCAGGAGGATCTCCTTTCGTCTTTGGATCTGATGGTACGGCGGGAACTCCTGCTCCAGGAGATAGGCGTCAGCCTAATTTTTCTACAGGGGATATATTGTATGGCATCGTCCAATCAAATGAATCTCCCTTAACAATGAGCTCTTTATGCTGCCCTAATTTCAATAATGCTGTTGTTTATGTTTCAAGGGACTGTGATGGAAATTTAATTAGCAACCCTTTTATGGTTCAAAGTCCTTCAATGGGAGGTTTTTATTCTTACAATCAACTATGGAGCCCATTTATACTAGCCAATTGCGGCGACTGTAGTCAAAATGGGATTATAAATGATGAGTGTGCTTGTATCCAGCCCAAGCCTCAGCTTTTATATCCACCAGACTTATCTTACACTCAATCTGGAGCAAGCAGCTATGGCTACACTTTTGATGCCGGGAGACTCTTGTTGGCTACAAATGGTGGAGGGGCATATACAAGAGATCAGTTAATTATGACGGATATTGAATTTACTCCATCAGCAGTCATAGTCACTGAATATTCTTACATTATACCTCCTCGATTGCATTACCCTGACATACTGAGTTCTGGAAATAATGCTGCGCCGTTCTCATTTCAGCGCGTATGGCACCTTGACGGAGTTTACAACTCTGATGGCGTGACGATTCCTGATCCAGGTCAGGCAGGCATCCCTCCTGATTTTCTAGGAAACAACAACGAATATTGTTATGATGTCAATCATAATGGTGTTTTTGACGGAGATGAATGTGAGTTGACAGAACAAGATCTTTGTCGTAATTCTGGATTATTTGGAGCAGATATAAGAACATGCTTGCCATATATCGATGCTCTTTACTATTATCATGCAAAGGGTTATGATTTAGATACTTTTATCAATGACTGGCCCTATGAGAACAATGCAAATAATGCAAACGCAGTAAATAAGTGCGAGTGGTGTGAAAATGACCCTGAAGATGAAGAGCCTATTGCGCATACTGTAAGCGGCCCACATTCATCATCTCAGCACTTTGATGTACTTGAATCATCTTTTTTTAACTCAGGGTTTGACAAAAGTCCTATTGCCAAAACAAAGGGGTTGCACTACATACAACAATTAAGCCAAACGCAACTACCAATTGGAGAATATGTTATTCATGTTGAAGATGGGCCTGTCCGAGTAAAGGGTACCTATAAGGGAAGGTATACTGTTTTAACGGGCAATTTCAACGACTCTTCTTGTTCTGCGTGTCCTGAGGTAGTTGATGATTGTAGCAACTTTTCTTTTTGTCCCTATACGACCTATCAGAGACATGCAGACAAACAAAATGCAGGCACAAAAATCGATACTCTTTATAACAATATCTGGATTACTGGTGACTTAATTAATTACGACTCTCTATCTCAAGACTTAGATGATTATCAAAGTGAAGCTTGTGAAGAGGGTGTGATATCAACGAATGCATTAGGGCTTGTTTCAGGGGCTAATGTAATAATAGCAAACACCCCAGCAAGTCAAAACGATATCACTATTCACGCTTCTATATTAGCCTCGCATGAATCTTTCGTTACGCATTACTGGCAAAATAGCTGGACAGATAATGTGAGTAATAATGTGCTTGTCGTACCTTCTCGAACAGTAAGTGAACGAACCAATGCTCCGCCTTGGTCAGATGGAAGAGGTTCAGTATCAGAGGACCAAGACAACAGAGGTGAGATTATTTTTTGGGGCAGTATTGTTCAAAAATACAGGGGCTATATGCGAAGAAATGACACGTCTCCATTTGGAGATGGTTTTCCAGCACACTATTCAGGATATACTAAGAATTACAGATACAATGACAATCTTTTATGTGATGGGTCCAAGCCTCCCTTTTTTCCTAAGACGGAAGAGGATTGCGGAGAAGAAACTGAATTAAAAATATCAAGCTACGGAAATGATTAAAGAATGAGCATAAAATCTAATATAGAACAGTTAAAATCAAAAATAGGTAATCTATCTAAATCAGATAGCAAAAAATCAAGCATGGCTATTGATATTGGTCACTTTAGGTCAAAATTAGTTGAATTAAGCATCGCCAACAATAATATATCTGTAATTAAAATCGGAGCAAATCAAAGCTTTAATAATTTAAAAACATTTGACCCTGATAATGCAACAAAGGCAGAATGGGTTGCTAATGCTCAGGATATATTAACCAATTTAAAGATAAGACCAAGAGGTCAGAAAAACTTAATTTCCTCGATTATTGGGTCAAGCACAACTATCAAGCAAATAGTTACATTAGATTTGGGTGGCAGTGAACTTATTCAGTCTCTTGAATTTGAAGCAAAAAAACATATTCCTCTTGATGGAACTGAAGTTATTATGGATTACCATATTGTTGGAGACAACATTAAAGAAGCTGGAAAAATTGATGTGCTTCTAGTAGCAACTACAAAAAATCTAATTAATCAGCATAATCAACTGATATCTGAAATTGGATTTAAGAACTCTGGGATTTTTGACGCCACCCCTATCGCACTGGCTAATTTGCACACTTTCAACAAAGGTATGCCTGAGCAAGGGACAGATGTTATTATCAATATTGGAAACAAAACGACAACTATTGTTGCTTATGGCAAAAATCAAGAGTTTTTTACAAGAGAGCTAAATATATCGGGGCATCATTTCAATAAAGAAATTATGAGAAAAAATGAGATAGATTACTCTGAAGCAGAGAATATAAAAATTGAAAAGGGAGTTAGTGTCTTGGAGTCTAAGGAGACCCCAGAAGAATCAGGCTTTAGTATACAAGTTAGTGAAAAAACCGTATTCACCAATTTTGTTGAAGAGCTTAGGAAATCTCTTAGGTACTATATGAAATCAAGTCCAGACGCTTTCTTTAATAAGATATATTTAACTGGTGGTTCTGCGAATTTATTAGGGCTAAAAGATTTTATTAGCACAAATCTCAACTCAGATGTAGAATTATTAGATCCGTTTGAAAAAATCACACTAAATGAGTCTTTGGATAATCCTTACGAATACTCTGTTGTCGTAGGCTGTGCTCTAAGAGGAATTAAGAAATGATGAGCCTGATTAGAATAAATCTTAATCAAACTGTTTCTAAGACTGAACTTCAAGAAAAAAGAGGTGACTTGTATCGTTGGATTAGCTTTTATAGTATCACAGCTCTTTTCTTAATATTAATTATATGGCAATCAATTATCATATCAAGAGCAAATGATATTATTTCAGACCAAAAAGATGTTAAAAGATACATTAAAAAAGAAACAGCTAAGATTGGGGATGGAGGTGAATCTCAGTCTAATCGTAAAATATCAATAGAAGATATTGAAAAATTAAAAGATTTTCATATGCAAGAACGGATTTTTTGGGGGCCTAAATTATCAGCTCTTGTTAGTTCAGTGCCCGAAGACATGGCTATAACAAAAATGGAATTAGTTAAACAACGCTTTAAAATGACTGTTTATGCTAGAGTTGACAGCCTTGACAAGGAGAATACTGCTTACAAAAAAGGAAAGGACTTTGAATCTAAGCTAAAGAATAGCGAATTTGTAGACTACTTTAAAACAAATTCTCAAGGAGAGCCTATTTTTAGTGCTGTTAAATATGAGGACGAGACAGTTGAAAGCAATCAATTGCATAAGATTGTTTATGAGGGAGAGTTAAAGCAAAACTTCAAAAAAAGAAGACGTGGCAAAAAAAGAAAAAAATAAAATATAAG
>CEWO01199322.1_pt1 | contig 18288 bp, 17 predicted proteins | sample 361561 | NCBI WGS metagenome assembly CEWO01 (sample SAMEA2623627, study PRJEB7988) | marine metagenome | isolation source: saline water (ENVO:00002010), including
ACAGTTTAATAAATTATCAAAAAAAAATGAACTTACCTGGTTTTAGAGTAGGTAAAGTTCCTATGACGATTGTTAAAAAAAAATATGAATTACCAATAAAAATTGATGAAATAAACAAACTCCTTTCGGATTCTATACAGAATTATATATCTAAAAATAAAATCTTGATTCTTGGAGGACCAATGCCGTTGGAAAAATCAATTGATTTTGCAAATAGCATTGATTATATATTTGAATACGAACTTGGACTTCAGCCAAAAATCAACTTGTCTAAAGGTGAAAATCAAAAAATTGACTACTGGGTTATTGATTCAAAAAACAAACAGATTACAGAGCATATTAATAGTTTAACTCAACGATTTGGTCAGGTTATAAATCCTGATGTTATAAAAAAAGGAGATATGTTAAATGTTAATTTTAAACAATTAGAAAATGGGGTGCCAATGGAAGATGGTATTAATCATGCAACATCACTACTGGTTGATAAAATTGATGATGATAAAATACAAAAGCAATTTTTGAAATTAAAGAAATCAGATACCATTGTTTTTAAGCCACATAAAGCATTTAGCAATAAAACAGATCTTGCATCTATGTTAAATGTGACCAAAGAAAAACTACCATTTATACAGTCAGATTTTATATGCGAAGTCCAAAATATTAGCAGATTACTGCCTGCCGAACTAAATAAAGATTTTTTCAAAAAAGTTTATCCTGAGATTGAGATTAAAACGGAAAAAGAATTTAAAGTTCAAATTAAAAAAGAACTTGATGAGACATATATAAAAGAGTCTGATAGAAAATTATTTAATGATGCCTCTCAATTCTATATAGATAAAATAAAAGTTGATTTGCCTGAAGAATTTTTAAAAAGATGGTTAAAAAATAACGCTAAAAAGAAATTTGAAAATGACGAGTTTGAAAAAGAGTATAATAATTATTTAAAATATCTAAGCTGGCAATTAATTGAAAATAAAATTTGTCAAGAGAATAATATCAAGATAACAAATGAAGATTTAGCTAAGTTTGCAAAAAATCGAGTTTTAAATCAAATGAAAAGTTATGGTAATGTAAATCTTGGAGATAAGGAAATTGAAGGTATTGTTTCTAATATTTTACAAAATAAACAAGAATCAGAAAAAATGACTAATGAAATTGTTGTAATACAGCTTTCAGAATACTTTAAAAGTAAGATGAAAATTAAAAGAAATACAGTTTCATTGGATGAATTTATTAAATTAGCTAATAATCAAAAATAATTTTATTGTGGATAGTTCAAAAGAATTTAAGAAATATGCAAATAAACATGCGGGAATTAGTAGTTTAAGTTTACATAACTATACTTCTGCTTATGGTAATTATATTAACCCAACAATCACGGAGGAAATAACTGAAAATAGAAGACAGGTCACTATGGATGTTTTTTCTCGTTTAATGCAAGATAGAATTATTTTTTTAGGAGTTCCTATTAATGATACTGTTGCGAATATTATTCAAGCACAATTATTATTTTTAGAATCTGCAGGACCAAAAGATGATATTGAAATATACTTAAATACTCCTGGGGGGCAGGTTTATGCAGGTTTAGGGATTTATGATACAATCCAGTTTATTTCATCAAGTGTGTCGACTATCTGTACAGGTATGGCAGCATCAATGGGCGCTGTTTTATTATGCGCTGGAGAAAAAGGCAAACGGTCTGCTTTAAAGCACTCTAGAGTTATGATTCATCAGCCACTTGGCGGGACTCATGGACAAGCGTCTGACATTCAAATTGCTGCAAGAGAAATTGAAAAATTAAAAGGTGAACTTTACGATATAATAGCAACACATTCTAATAAAACATATGAAGAGGTTTTAAAAGACGGAGATAGAGATTTTTGGATGAATTCAAATGAAGCTTTAGAATATGGTATGATTGATGAGGTTCTGAAGCCGGCATCTAAAAAATAACTCTATAATTTATGAATAAAAACAGTGTTCAAATTTGTGCATTTTGCAGTAAGCAAAAAGCAGAAGTCAATATGTTAATTACTGGTAATAGTGGTAATATATGTGATATTTGTGTTAAACAAGCTGATAGTATTATTAATGAGGAGCGGATAGCGTCTAGTTCACAAAAAATAAAAAAAGATTTAGAACTATTTAAGCCGGTAGAAATTAAAGCCCATTTAGATCAATATGTAATTGGCCAGGATACTACAAAAAAAGTATTATCTGTTGCTGTTTATAATCACTATAAAAGAATTCTTTATTCCAATAAAAACAAAAAAAATGTTGAGTTAGATAAATCTAATATCTTGTTAGTAGGTGAAACAGGAACAGGTAAAACTTTATTTGCACGAACAATCGCCAAAATGTTAAATGTCCCTTTTTGTATTGTAGATGCAACTTCAATGACTGAGGCGGGTTATGTAGGAGAGGATGTAGAGTCTTTGTTAACAAGACTCTTGCAGGTCGCAAACTATGATGTTGCTCTTGCTGAAAGAGGTATGGTTTTCATTGATGAGATAGATAAAATATCTCGTAAAAATGATAATCCATCAATTACTCGAGATGTTTCTGGTGAAGGAGTTCAACAAGCTCTTTTAAAATTAATGGAAGGGACTGTAGTTAATGTCCCCCCTCAAGGAGGAAGAAAACATCCGGATCAAAAATATATTCAAGTCAACACAAAAAATATTTTATTTATTTGTGGAGGAGCGTTTTCAGGTATTCATAGTATTATTAATAGTAGAATAGGGAAGTTTGCATTAGGTTTTAACAGAAAGAAACAAACAAATCATCAAGTAGATGATGATATTTTGAAATATCTTCTTCCTCAGGATGTTAAAAGTTATGGCTTGATTCCAGAGTTAATTGGTCGCCTCCCAATTCTAACACATCTTGAGCCTTTAAATAAAGATTTGTTATTAAAAATATTGGTTGAACCAAAAAATTCAATCATTAAGCAATATGAAACATTATTTGCCATGGATAATATTGAATTATCTATAGATTTAAAAGTTTATAAACTCATAGTAGAATATGCATTAAATTTTGAATTAGGTGCTAGAGGATTACGAGCAATTTGCGAGCAATTATTCTTAGAAGCACTTTACAATATGCCAAGTAATAATAGTACTGAATTAACAAAATTTCATGTGAATGTTAAATATGCCAAAGAAAAGTTGTCTTTATTAAATTCAAGAAAACTTAAAGAAGCTAGTTAGTATTTTTTTGAAGTTTTAAAAACGTAAAGGCGTATCTGTGATTTCGATCTTTTTGATGAAATTTCTCATCTATAGTATACCATGATTTTAAGTCAATTTTTGGAAAAAGTATGTCTCCTTGAATAGTTGCATGGACTCGAGTTAAATATATAATGTCTACAAGATTATTCTTTAATGCATATTCATATACTTTTCCTCCTCCGATAATAAAAATTTTTCTTTTATTTTTTTGAGCGATTTCTAGTGCTTTTTCTAAGCTACCTGCAATTATACAATCCTTTGCTTTGAAAGACTTATTTGTTGTTAATATAATGTTTTTTCTATTTTTAAGCGGTCTGAATTTCTCTGGTATTGACAAGTAATTTTTTCTACCCATTATGACTGTGCTTTCTAAAGTTGTTTCTTTAAAAAAAGACATGTCATCAGGGAGGTTCCAAGGTAGATCATTTTTTAATCCAATTACATTGTTTTCAGAAACAGCTACTATTAAATTAACCTTGATCATATCAGATAGAAATAGGTGCTTTAATATGAGGGTGAGCGTCGTAACCTATTAATTCGAAGTCTTCAAATACGTAATCAAAAATATTATTTCTATTTTTAATTTTTATTATTGGCGCTTTTTTAGGCATTCTTAATAATTGTGTTTTAGCTTGTTCAATGTGATTTAAGTAGAGATGTGCATCTCCTAATGTGTGTATAAAATCTCCAGGTTTTAATTTGCATACTTGAGCCATCATCATAGTTAATAATGCATATGATGCAATATTGAAAGGTACACCTAAAAAAACATCTGCGCTTCTTTGATATAATTGACATGATAATTTATTGTCTGAAACATAAAATTGGAAAAATGAATGGCAAGGAGGAAGCGCCATTTCTGAAATTTGGCCTACATTCCATGCACTGACTATTAGTCTTCTCGAATCAGGATGATTTTTTATATCATGAATCACATTTTGAATTTGATCTATCTTTTTTCCGTCATAGCTTGGCCATGATCTCCATTGGTAACCATATATTGGACCTAATTCCCCATCATCATCAGCCCATTCATTCCATATTTTTACATTATGATTTTTTAGGTACTCAATATTTGTTTCTCCTTTCAAAAACCACAATAATTCATGAATGATAGATTTTATATGAACTTTTTTAGTTGTTACTAGTGGAAATGAATTTTCTAAACTATATCTTGTTTGGTGTCCAAAAATACTGATTGTTCCAGTACCGGTTCTATCTACTTTTTTTATTCCGTTTTTTAAAACGGTCTCCATTAAATTTAAATATCCTTTCATATTAATATTCCTACTATTACTGCTGTTAATAACGAAGCTACGGTTCCAGCGATTAGAGCTTTAATTCCTAGCCTTGATAAATCTATTCTTCTTTCTGGGGCGATAGCGCCAATTCCTCCAATTTGTATTCCAATAGATAAAAAATTGGCAAAACCACATAAAAAATAAGTTGCCATTATTTGAGTTTTATATTGTAATAAATCACTATTAATCATATTGCCTAATGACTCATATGCGATGAATTCATTCGCTACAGTCTTCTCTCCTAACAATTGACCTGCTAATAAGATGTCTTCAAATGGGATGCCTATTAGCCATGCAATTGGTGCAAATAAATATCCAAAAATCATTTCTAAAGACAGTGAATCGTAGATGTTATTGTTGTTAGTTAAGAAATCATTAATTGTGCTGTATTGACCAATTAAATTTAGTATTTCATTTATTAATGCAATAAATGCAACAAAAACTAAAATCATTGCTCCTACATTCACAGCTAGTTTTACTCCCTGAATAGTTCCAGTTGCAATTGAGTCAAACATGTTTGATCCTAAGCAATCTCCATTAACTATAGACATTTTCTGACTTACTTTTTGTGTTTCTGGTAGTAAAATTTTACATGCTACTATGGCAGCAGGAGCTGACATTACTGATGCAGCTAATAAATGAGGTGCAAATTCTTCACCAAGCATGGCAGTAAATGCAATAAATACTCCTCCAGCAATCGTAGCCATACCTCCACCCATCAAACACAAAAGTTCTGATTGTGTCATTTTATTTATATATGGTCTAATTAATAATGGTGATTCAGTTTGACCTAAAAATATATTCCCAGCTGCTGCCAAACTTTCTGCACCTGATAGTTTCATGCTTTTTTTCATGATTATGGCGAAGAAATAAACAATTTTTTGAAGAACGCCTAAATAAAATAATACACTTGTTAATGCAGAAAAAAATACAATTGTCGGTAGAATTTGAAAAGCAAATATTGCTCCAAAAGATGCATTATTTACTAATGTTTTTCCAAATAAAAAAATAGAACCTTCTTTAGTGAAATCTAGAATTGATAGAAATACGTTGCTAACCCCTTGAAAAATAGTTTCAATTAATGGTATTTTAAGTATGCAAATTGCAAAAACTAATTGAATAAATAAACCTTTGAGTACAACTGACCAGTTAATTTTTTTTTTGTTTGACGAGCACAAGTAGCACAAAAATAATAATGCTATAACTCCAATTAATCCTCTAAAAATTGCTTCCATATTACTCGTTTAGTTTTTTTATTTGATCTCTAATTTGAGCTGCTAATTCATAATTCTCATTTTGAATGGCGTGTTTAAGATTTTTTTCTAATTCAGATTTAGTTAAATGCTTTGTTTTTTGAATTTCATCTATTTTGTCTTTCTTTTCATCTATTACATCTTCGTTAAAATCTGTTTCACCTTTTAAATAACTATTTGCTTTCTCCATAACATTTTTATAAGTATAAATTGGAGCATGAAACCTTATAGCTATTGCTATTGCGTCGGATGTCCTGGAGTCAATCATAAAAGTTTCGTTTGATTTTTTATTTATAAAACTTAATGAAGAAAAAAAAATACCTTTTTCTAATTTATGTATAATTACTTTTTCTAAAATCAAGTTACATTTTTCAGCTATATGCAAAAATAAATCATGTGTTAATGGTCTGGGGGAATTAATGCTTTTGTCTAAGCCAATAGCTATCGCTTGTGACTCACATCCGCCAATAACAATTGATAGTTTACGTAGTCCATTATCTTCCTCCAAAAATAGTGCATATGCTCCTTCCTTAAACTGACTATATGACAATCCAATTATATTCAGCTTAATTAGATTCATGTCTAATTGTTATGATTTTTCAATGCATTAATAAATTTAGGAACAACTGTAAATGCATCACCTACAATTCCATAGTTTGCAGCTTTAAAGAAAGGGGCTTCAGGGTCAGTGTTAATGACAACAATATTTTTAGATCCACTAACACCTGCTAAATGTTGAATTGCGCCGGAGATACCTATAGCAATATATAATGTCGGATTGATAGCAATACCTGTTTGTCCTACATGCTCAGAGTGTGGTCTCCATCCCATGTCAGAAACAGGTTTGGAACATGCAGTAGCCGCCCCAAGTTCTGAAGCTAGGTCTTCAATCATGTTCCAGTTTTCTGCATTTTTCAAACCACGACCTGCGGACACAACAATGTCAGCTTCTGTTAATGATATTTTTTCATTAGTCTTATCAAGGCTTTTGATTTTTAACTTATTATCGTCTTCGATGTCGGTATTACTGAAATTGGTAATTTCCCCTTCTCCTTTAATTTCACTGATTTGTCCAATAGCATTAGGTAAAATAGTAATAATATTTTTTTTGTAAGATGATTCATATTGCGCAAAAGCTTTCCCAGAAAAAGCTTTGCATTTTATAGTGAGAGGTGCAGTCTCAACAGGTTGTTCAACTGCATTACTAAATAATCCGGTGTCTGCCATTTCAGAAATAAGAGGTGCGATTGATTTGCCAAAGTTTGTATTGGATACTATTATTGTCTCTAGATTGTAGTCATTGATTATTTTTGAACAAATTTTTGCAATTAAACTATTAGGTGTTTTTTCACAGCTAGTATTTTCTATATTTATTATATTATCAGCACCATAGTTAGCTAATTCATTCATGTTAGAGCTTCCAAATGAGATAACTGTAAGATTTGTTTTATGTTTCTCGGCTATTTTTTTTGCATATGAAACTGACTCAAAAGAGGTTTTCTTAAAATTGCCTTCCCAATTTTCAACTATTGTTAATACAGACATATTGTGTTTTATTTTTTAATTTGTTATTATATTACCTTTGCTTCATTTGATAATAAATCTACTAGCTTTTCAATATTTTCTTCATCAATTATTTTACATTCAGATCTTTCTACTGGCTTACTATTGGTAGTTATTTTAAAAGTTTCAGTTATTTCTATATTACTGTTTATTACTTGTAAAGGTTTCGTTCTTGCTGTCATGATCCCTCGCATTGATGGAATTCTTAGGTCTTTTTCTTCAACCAATCCTTTTTGTCCAGCTATTACCGCAGGTAAATTACATTCACTTATCTCATGTCCACTATCAACTTCTCTTTTAACTTCAATAGAATTATTTTTTAGCTCTAGACCAACACACCCATTAATAAACGGGGCATTAATTTTAGCTGCTAATAATCCAGGCACTTGTCCACCATTATAATCAATAGATTCTTTTCCACAAAATATTAAATCAAAAGAATTTTTTGAGTAATAATCGAAGATATTGTTTGCTACAACCTTACTGTTTTGTGGCACTTGATCAATACGTACTGCTTTGTCAGCTCCAATGGCTAGTGCTTTTCTTAAAATAGGATCACTAGAACTAGTTCCAATATGTAATACGGTAATAGTGCAATTTAATGGATCTGAAGATTGTTCTTTCAGAAATATTGCTTTTGTAAGACAAAATTCATCATATGGGTTTATGATAAATGTGACTCCATTGGTATCAAATTCTTGATTATTATTTGTAAAATTGATTTTTGAAGTAGTATCAGGAACACTACTTATACAGACTAAAATATTCATATTTTAAGTACATTTAGAATTTGTACAAATTTAATTAAAAAAGACTAATTAATTTATAAACCATTTTGTTTTATTGTTTTTTAAAACAAAAATTTAAATAAATTTGATAAAAAATAATTTTAATGATATTATGAAAGAGTTGCAATTTAGAGAAGCTGTCGCTGAAGCTATGAGCGAGGAGATGAGATTAGATCAAAATGTATTTTTGATGGGAGAAGAAGTTGCTGAATACAATGGTGCTTATAAAGCATCTAAAGGTATGCTAGATGAATTTGGTCCAAAAAGAGTAATTGATACCCCAATTTCCGAGGGAGGTTTTTCGGGTATTGGCGTTGGTGCCGCTATGAATGGACTGAGGCCAATTATTGAATTCATGACATTTAATTTTTCTTTGGTTGCAATTGATCAAATTATTAATAATGCTGCGAAAATGAAACAGATGTCTGGAGGACAGTTCAATATCCCCATTGTATTTCGTGGACCAACAGGTTCCGCTGGTCAACTCGCTGCCACTCACTCACAATCATTCGATAATTGGTATGCCAATTGCCCTGGATTAAAGGTAATAGTTCCCTCAAACCCTTATGATGCTAAAGGATTGCTTAAGTCAGCTATTAGAGATAATAATCCTGTTATTTTCATGGAATCAGAACAAATGTATGGTGATAAGGGAAAAGTTCCGGAAGAAGAGTATACGATTCCTATTGGAAAAGGTAAAGTAGTACAAGAAGGTTCTGATGTAACAATTGTGTCTTATGGCAAAATGTTTAAGATTTTAAAAGATGCAGCCTTGGTTTTAAATAAAGAAAATATTTTTCCGGAATTAATTGATCTTCGAACAATTAGACCCATAGATTATGATCTAATCATAGACTCTGTTAAAAAAACGAATAGACTTGTGGTTGTTGAAGAAAGTTGGCCATTAGGTTCAATTTCTTCCGAAATCAGTTATAAAATACAACAACAAGCATTTGATTATTTAGATGCACCAGTTTCAAGAATATGTGCTGCAGATACGCCAATGGCATATTCTCCTGTATTAGTTGATGCATTTCTGCCAAACAAGGATCGTATAATTAATAAGGTTAAAGAAGTGATGTATTTATGAAATACTATTTTTTTGTATTTTTTTTTAGATTCGTACTTATTCTTTCTACTATTTCTTCAAAATCATTCTTTGAATTTTCAAAGTCAAATTCATTGGATTGTATGACTATATGATTATGCTTATAATTAGCAAAAAAAGCTTCGTATCTTTCATTTAATCTCTTTAAGTAATCAATTCTAATACCTTCTTCATATTCTCTGCCTCGACTTTGTATTTTTTCAACTAATGCAGGTATGTCGGATCTTAAATAAATTAAAAGATCTGGAGGTGAAACAAATGACTCCATTAATCTAAATAGGTCTAAATAGTTTTCATAATCTCTTAGTGTCATAAGACCCATTGCTTGAAGGTTAGGGGCAAAAATATAAGCATCTTCATAAATAGTTCGATCTTGAATAATTGTTTTTTTTGATTTTATAATTTCTTGAACTTGTCTGAATCTACTGTTAAGAAAAAATACCTGTAAGTTAAATGACCATCGCTGCATGTCTTCATAAAAATTATCAAGATACGGGTTGTTGTCTACAGCTTCAAATAATGGGCTCCATTTAAATTTTTTAGCTAACATTCTACATAGGGTAGTTTTTCCTACTCCTATATTTCCAGAAATTGCGATATGCATATTTAGTATTATTAATAAGTTATAGTTATAAAAATAACTATATCTAATTAACATTTATAATTTTTTATTTATTTGTTTTAAAAATTTTCTATTATTATGTAGTCTTTGGATTTTATTTTGTCCACCCAATTTTTTTTGTTCTTTTAATAGGTTATAAAAAAAATCTTTACGCATTGAATTAATAATAGGTTCTTTTAGTAAAATATTCTTTTTTCTTTTTGCTTCGTAATCAGAGTTTATTGCTTTTAGTTTTTTATCTAAATTAAATTGAAATTCTTTTATGTTTTTTGGAGGTTTTTCAAATTCAATATACCAATCATGAGCCCCACTTTTGTCTTGATAAAAAATAGGAGCAGCTATGTATTCTTTTACAATAGAATTTGTTTTATTACATGAATATTCTATTGCTTTATTCGCATTATCTTCATTCAATTCTTCTCCAAATGCATTGATGAAACTTTGTGTTCTTCCAATAAGTTTTATTTTATACGGATTCGTAGATGTAAATATAATTGTATCACCTATCTCATAGCGCCAAAGACCACTATTGGTTGTAATAATCATTGCGTAAATTTGATTTGTTTTTACTTTATGTAGGGGCACAATTTTTTCTTTTAATTGTATGCCGTTTTCAACAGGAATAAATTCGTAAAAAATGCCGTGATTAATAAGTAGTAATAAATCAGACTTATTTGGGTTGTCTTGAATTCCAAAAAAACCCTCAGAAGCATTATATAATTCTAGGTAATTAATATTTTTAGTTCTTGTTAACTTTTTAAAAGATGTGCGATATGAGTCAAAACTGATTCCTCCATGCATATATAATTCTAGATTAGGCCACACTTCACTTAAGCAATTAATTTTCATCTCTTTCATTAATTGATTCATAATAATTATCGTCCATGACGGAACGCCTGAAATACTAGTAATATTTTTATTTTTACTTTCACAAATAATGTGTTCTATTTTTTTGCTCCAATTTTTTAGTAAAGAAGTTTTTATTGATGGGAGCCGTTTTAGTTGCACCCAAATTGGTAAATTTCGTATAATAATTGATGAAAGGTCTCCTGTGTAATATGTCTTCAATTTATCAATACTAGTACTTCCGCCAATCATTAGACTTTTACCATTAAGTATGCTTGATTGCGGATTATTATTCAAGTAGATCGATAGCATATCTCGACCTGCTTTAAAATGACAATTTTTCAATGAATCCTTAGTAATAGGAATGAATTTACTGCGACTTAGAGTTGTTCCAGATGATTTAGCAAACCATTTTGTTTTTTGTGGCCAGATTACATTATTTACACCTTTTCTTATTAGGTTTATATATGGTTGTAATTCGTTATAATTTCTAATAGGAACTTTGTCTATAAAACTATCATAATTTTCAATTTCATTGAATAGATGTTGTTCGCCAAATAATGTTTTAGATGCAATTTTTAAATGATTTTTTAATATTGTATTTTGATAATAAATAGGATTTTCAATTACCTGGTTAATTAAATTAATTCTATTTTTTATTTTTATGGAAAGAAAAGTATTTAACATAAAAAATTATTGTTACATTCTAAATGAATGTATAAATATCAAATTTTATTTTCATGTATCAAGGGTTTATAACACAAAAAATGCAGATTCAATATACTAATCCAGTTCAGTATAATTTGTGTATTGGTGATAATGAAGTTTTATTGAATAATTTAATTAGTAGATCAATTTCCTTAGAATGGCAAGGGCGAGTAGTATGTATTTGTGGCAAAGAGTTAAATCAGTTTTATAGGCAAAATTTTTGTTATCAATGTTTTTGGAATGCTCCTCAAGCTTCTCCCAGTATTTTTAAACCAGAATTATGTACAGCTGATTTAGGAATTGAAGACAGAGATTTAGATTGGGAAAAAAAATTTCAATTGACCCCCCATTTAGTTTATCTTTCTAATACGAGTGGTATTAAAGTAGGTGTGACAAGAAAAAATAATGAAATTAATAGATGGATTGACCAAGGGGCTATTCAAGCAATTGTTGTCGCGGAAGTGCCAAATAGAAGGTTAGCAGGCTTAATTGAGGTAGATTTAAAAAATTATTTTGCTGATAAAACTAATTGGAGAAAAATGTTATCCTCATCTTCAGAAAAATTAAATCTAGTGGAATCTAAAAATAGATGTGTAAATTATCTTTCAGATCAATTTAATCAATATGTAACAGATAGTAATAAAGTTACAGAAATCTTTTATCCCGTAACCTCGTACCCTGTTAAAATAAAGTCTAAAAGATTTGAAAAACAGCAAAGTATTGGTGGAAAATTAGTTGGGATAAAGGGTCAATATATGATTTTTGAAAACGATACTGTATTTAACGTGAGAGCACATGAGAGGTATTTGATTAAATTTTCATTTTAATTCCTCGCCCATGTTTAAATTAAATTTTTTTCTTAACATAAACACGCAAATATAAATAATGGGTGTGTCAACTAAAGCAATGAGTATTTTAAAAATAAATCCACTAATAAAATATTTTTGAAAATCTTCCCAAGGAATTACACCTCCAGAACATAAAAGGGTGAAAATTATAAAAGTATCTATAAATTGTGAAAATATAGTTGATCCATTATTCCGTAACCATAAGTGCTTTCCTTTAGTTAAATTTTTCCAAAAATGATAGATTCGAATATCTACAAATTGTGCACATAAATATGTTATCATAGATGCTCCAACAGCTATAATTGTATTTCCAAATACAGAATGAAACAACTTGTCGCTAACTGGAGAATTATTAGAGGCAGGAATATAATCAGCTAACAAAACTACTAAAAGGCAAAATATGCTAGCAAACACACCTGAAATAACCATTTGATCTGCATGTTTTTTACCAAATATTTCTGACACTAAATCTGTTACTAGAAATGTTATTGGATAGAATATAATTCCAACTGATAAGCTAAAGTTGAATCCAATAATGTTTAATTGAAAAAACTTTTGAAATATTAAGTTTGAAACAATTAGAGATGTTATAAAGACACCAACTAAAATCAAATAAATATTATTTGCATTTTTACTCATCGATTTAATCTATATTGTATTCAACTGGCAGTAATGCTTGTATACCTTGCATATTTAGTATTTTTTCCTCAATTTGATCGAAATATATTTTCTCAATAGTTTTTGTGTTTAATAATTTTACATCTTCTAGTGTTTGTAAAAACATATCAACGCTATTTTTTATTTTTGGATACTCTTCTAGTTTGAAATTATCAATTTCCGCTAATTTTGCGGCTGTTTCGATAGCCGCTGTTAAGCCACCTATTGAATCTACAATACCAATTTTTTCACCTCTTAAACCAGTCCAGACTCGACCTTGTCCTATTTTATCCACTTCATTGAGTGTCATGTTTCTGTTTTCAGCCACATGAGTAATAAAATCATTATATGTGTTTTTTACGGACATTTGTATAAATGATCTTTCTTTATCGGATAAGCTTCTGTGTATTTCACCTAAGTTTGAAAACTTATTTGTTTTTACATTGCTATAGTGTAATTTTATTTTTTTAGTTAATAATTCTTCACCTGTAAAGAATAATCCAAATACACCTATAGAGCCAGTGATTGTCATTGGTGATGCTAAAATTTTATCAGCAGCACATGCAATATAATATCCTCCAGATGCAGCATAATTACCCATAGATACTATGATAGGTTTATTTTTTTTGGACAACTTCATTTGACTCAGTATTTCATCTGATATTAATGCAGATCCGCCAGGAGAATTTATTCGAAAAACCACTGCATTAATGTCATCATTTTCTAATACTTTTTTAATTGTTTTTGTATAACCTGAGTGTATGTTTGCATCGTTTCCATCAATACCTCCTTCTGCATAGATAATAGCAATTTTATTTTTTGATTTATTTTTACCTTCTTTCAAATTTGATAAATTGGTAAAATTTATTTTTTCTTCTCCTTTAATTTGTAATTTTTCTTTTAATAAATTATTTAATTCATCTGGGTAAATTAATTGATCTATTAATCCATGTTCTACTGGCTTTTTGGGGAGCATAGAAATGGTAATATCATCTGCTAAATTATTTAAAGTAGCAATTGATATCTTTCTGCTTTTAGCTATATCTTCTAGCATTGTGTTCCAGATGTCATTTAATAATGTACTAGTTTGCTCGCGATTTTCTTCGCTCATTTCGGTTAGCATAAATGGTTCTACTGCTGCTTTGAATTTTCCGTGTCTAATAATTTCAGGTTTTACACCAATTTCTTTCATTGTTTCTGTATAAAATGGTGTTGTTGAACTTAATCCACTTAGCTCCATAGCCCCTGTAGGATACATGAATATGGAATCTGCTATTGAGCCTAAATAATAACTTGACTTACTATAAATCTTTGAATAAGCATAAATAAATTTACCATTTTTTTGGAATTTCTTTAATGCATCTCTAATTTCTTTAAGAGACGCCATTCCGGGAGAATTAAATTCGTTTAAATCAAGCATTATGCCGGCAATATTTTCATTTTCAGATGCAAGGTGAATACTTGTTAGTATTTTATACAAATGCATGCTATTGTTAGGTTCAAAATCTCCAAAAGGAGTAAAGTTAGCGAATGGATCAGTGTTTGGTTTGTCAGATATATCATAATTCATTTTGAGTTTAACAATACTATTAGGTTCAATATTATCTGAAGCATTAAAAATCAAATTTATTAATCCACTAATTATAATTAAAATGAATATAGACCCAACCATCATCAATATTGCAAGTAACACTCCAATAGCGGAGGATATTATATTTTTTAGAAAACTATTCATGATAAAATTGTTTAAATTGAATAGTTAAATTTAATTATAATTTTTATATGCATCATATTTGTTATGTTTCTGTTGGTAGTAATATGGGGAATAAGATATTAAACTGCCAAACGGCCTTTCAGCATATTGGTCATCTTGCCGATATTCAAGATGTCTCATCTTTTTACCATACAGAGCCATGGGGCTACATTGATAAAAGTGACTATATTAATGTTGTTTTAAAATTAAGAACTTCTATTACTCCGCATAAATTATTGCATGAATTTAAAAAAATTGAAAAATTAATGGGGAGATCATATAGTAGATCAATTGGTGAATATGAAGCCAGAATTATTGATTTAGACATCCTGTTTTTCGATAATTTTATAATCGATAATGATAATCTATGTATTCCCCATCCTAGATTATACTTTAGGAACTTTGTGTTAAAGCCATTGTCTGAGATAGCACCCGGTCTAATTTGTCCATTAAAAAATAAAAGTATTCTCAAAATTTTAGAGGATTCGAGTGATGATAGTGTTGTTAATTTATATACACACTAAATAGTTAAAAAGTAAGTTATATAATGTATATAATTTTGATATTTTAATAAATATATTTGCTATATTAATTAAGTGTACTATTTTAAATTTTATATAACATGAAGAAGAACTTTTTTATTTCTCTATTATTGATTTCCTTTTTTTCTTATAGTCAAGATACATATAACACCTATAAAATAGGTTTCAAGGCTGGAGTATTGTCTGAGATGGGAAAAGTAAGTGGTGGTGGATTTCCTGTTTTAAATATAGATCTATCGAAGCAGTTAACACCTGGATTGTCTATTTCTGGTGATTTGATGTTTGGTTGGTCAGAGGGAGAGCATAAGAATTCTACATACTCTAATAATTATAATTACGATGTTAATTTTCAAGCGATATCCGCTAACCTTGTTTTGAATTTATTGAATATTGGTGATATCTCTAGAGAGAACAGAAAGTTAGGTTTAAACATTAAGGCTGGGTTAGGATTTTTAGCTATTAATGGTGATGGTAAAGATAATGGAGAGAATCTAGTTATTGAACAAGGACTATTTAGTTCAAAGAGTGTTTTTATTCCCACTTCTTTAGGTTTAAAATATAAAGTTGCAGATAATTTACAATTGATAACATCATATGATTTAATGTTACCCATTGGCCCAGGTTTAGATGGCATGGAGCGCAATGTAAATCGTGAATCTAAATATGACGTCGGTTTTCAGATAATGAATCTAGGTGTTTCATATAATTTTGGGAAAAATAAAAGTAGTATGGAATGGATTAATCCATTAGATGTGATTTCTACTAAAGTTAATGTATTTGAACAAGAAGTCACAAGTTTAACAATTGATAGTGATGGTGATGGTGTGGCTGATAAATTTGATCAAGATAATAACACACCAGTAGGTGTTTCTGTTGATGGAAGTGGAAAAGCTTTAGATGTCGACTCTGATGGCATTCCTGATTATAAGGATATAGATCCTTTTACTGCTCCTGGTGTTTCTGTGGATTCGAATGGTCGTGAATTAGATGATGATCAAGATGGAGTGCCTAATAGCATGGATGAAGAACCTAATTCACCTGCTGGATGTACAGTTAACTTTCAAGGACGTCAAATTGTAGGTAAGGGAGCCTTTTTACCAACTGTATATTTTGATGTTTCTTCATCTGAAGTAAGTTACTCTAATTATCAAAGGCTTGCTACTGTTGCTAGTGTTTTGAAAGCGAACCCTGGATATAAATTAAGAGTTATTGGTTTTGCTGATTCAGATGGATCTACGGATAAAAATTATAAATTAGGATTACAGAGAGCAAATGCAGTTATTGAATCGTTAGTTAATACATTTGGTATTGATCTAGATAGAATGATAGCAGATTCTCAAGGAGAGAATAATCTTTTAGCCAATGAAGAGCAAAAAATGTCCTTTAATAGTAATTCCGATGGTGTGAAAGGAACAAAAACTTTCAAATCACTTAATAGAAGAGTTCAATTTATTATTGAGTAAATTAACAGTTTTTTGGATAATTAATTAACTATTATTTCGTATTGACCACAATACAATTCCAGTAGCTACTGATACATTCATTGATTTTTTAATACCACGTTGTTCTATTTCAATACAGTCGTCAGCATGTTGAATTATTTCAGTAGAAACACCCTTTACTTCATTGCCAAATATTAAAGCTATTTTTTTGCTTTTAGTAGAAAAATTAGCTAGAGGTATACTTTTTTTAGTTTGTTCTACGGCAATAATTTGATAGTTTTTTTTTTGCAATTTCTCTACTGCCAAAAAGGTTGTTTCACAGTATTTCCAATTGACTGATTCCGTGGCACCTAATGCAGTTTTATGAATGTCTTTATTTGGAGGAATAGCGCAGATTCCACATAAATAAATAGTACAATTACCAATTGCATCGCATGTTCTAAAAATAGAACCTATATTATGCATACTTCTAATATTGTCAAGTACAATAGCAATATTTAAATTATTTTTTTCACACATATCTTGATACTAATCAAATAATTTTGCAATCTTTAGAGAATGCGAACTAGAAATTTAGGTTTTTTTCTTTAATTAATAATTCTTTTGAAGCAAAATAACAACATAAAACAAACTCCATTAATGAAACAATACTTGTCAATTAAGTCTAAGTATCCAGATTCATTATTGTTGTTTAGAGTGGGTGATTTTTATGAAACATTTGGTGAAGATGCTGTTGAAATGGCAAGTATTCTAGGTATTATTTTAACAAATAGATCTAATGGTAGTTCAAAAATAGAATTAGCTGGGTTTCCTCATCATTCACTTAATACTCATTTACCTAAACTTGTTAAAGCAGGTAAACGTGTTGCAATTTGTGATCAATTAGAGGATGCAAAACAAACAAAAAAAATTGTAAAAAGAGGTGTGACTGAACTTATTACACCTGGAGTAGCTTTAAATGACGAAGTTTTAGATAAAACAAAAAACAATTTTTTAGCATCGGTTTTTTTTGGTAAAACACAGGGAGTAGCATTTCTTGACATATCTACTGGTGAGTTTTTTGTTTCAGAGGGTTCTTTAGAAGATTTACAAAAATTAATTAATAGTTTTTTACCTAGTGAAATCCTATATCCAAAATCACATAGAAGTATAATACATAAAAAAATACCAGGTGATTTTTATTTTTATCCTATCGAGGATTGGATATTTGAAAAGAAGTATTGCGACGAGAAATTGACTGAGCAATTTAGTGTTAAATCTTTAAAGGGCTTTGGTATTGATTATATGCATGAAGGTCTTATCTCAGCGGGGGTTATTATGCATTATTTAAATCATAATAAACAAAATGAACTTAATCATATTTCTAGTATTAACAGAATTGAGAACGGTGACTTTGTTTGGATGGACAAGTTTACTATTCGCAATTTAGAGTTACTATATTCTTTAAATGAAAATGGTATCAGTTTATTGGATATTCTTAATAAAACCTGCACCCCCATGGGCGCTAGACGGTTAAGAAAATGGATTTTATTTCCACTAAAAGATCCGAAAGAAATTAATAATCGTATTGAAATTGTCCATTTCTTTATAAAAGAATCTGCTACTTTGAAAAATGTGATCAAAT